>Ga0181578_10000007_pt1 | contig 192681 bp, 183 predicted proteins | sample 071ome_21_FD_148659 | JGI IMG/M metagenome (GOLD analysis project Ga0181578, IMG submission 148659) | Coastal salt marsh microbial communities from the Groves Creek Marsh, Skidaway Island, Georgia - 071401CT metaG (spades assembly) | ecosystem: Environmental > Aquatic > Marine > Intertidal... | reverse complement strand
GGCCGAGGGCGCCAATAGCCCGGCAGATGTGTTTTTGACTGTTGACACAGTGCGCTTGGCGCGGGCCGCCGAAATGGGACTGTTGCAGCCCGTGGAAAGCGATGTGCTAGAAGCCCGCATTCCTTCTTATCTTCAAGATGACAGCAACCAGTGGTTCGCGTTCTCGCAGCGCGCACGGATTTTGTTCTATGACAAAACCGATGTCGCCAACCCGCCCCAAACCTATCAGGACTTGGCGAAGCCCGAATATGCAGGCCAGATCTGCATCCGCTCTGCCACGAATGTCTATACACAGAACTTCACAGCAGCCTTGATCGCGCATTTGGGTCTCGATGCTGTGCAGGACTGGGCCAACGCCGTGGTTGAAAATTTCGCCCGCGCACCACAAGGTGGCGACACGGATCAGCTGCGCGGCATTGCCTCTGGTGAATGTGATATTGCGATGTCGAACACCTACTACTTCGCCCGCATCCTGCGCCAAGGGGATGACCAAATCACCCCTGACCAACTGGCCAATATCGGGTGGGTGTTTCCAAACCAGAACGATATCGGCGCGCATATGAACGTGTCTGGCGGTGGGGTCGCGGCCCATGCCCCAAACCGCGAGAACGCAATTGCCTTTCTGGAATATCTGACCTCGGATCAGGCGCAACAGTATTTCTCAGCGGGCAATGATGAATACCCTGCCGTTCCGGGTGTTGGCCTCGCCCCATCGGTCGCGGCACTGGGCATCTTCCGCCCTGATGCGATTGATCTGTCGGATATTGCCGAAAATGTCGGCGCAGCGGTTGAGGTTCTGAACACCGCAGGTTGGGAATAGGTTCGCGCAACAGGCCACGAACCACCAAACAACTCACGAGCGCCCTATCAAGGGGCGCTCGTTTGCTTTTGGGGCGCTGAGGCGTGTTATGTCCTGACCCCACATTGCCCACCTATGGGCGCGGGCTATGACCAACCCGTTCACCTATCTTCTCGGCTCAGGCTCCAACATAAGATGGCTACTGGGATCAAACCAACGGCACCAATGATCAGACTGGGAACTGCGGCCTCAGCCAATCGTTCATCCGCGGCCAGTCGGTGCGCTTGCACGGCGAGCGTATCATAGTTGAAGGGGCGCAGGATCAAGGTGGCGGGCAGCTCCTTCATCACATCCACGAAAACAATCAGCAGCGCGGTCAAGATCGAAGGCTGCAAGATCGGCACATGAATCCGCCGCAACATAGGTGCAGGCCCATGCCCCAATGTGCGCGCGACCGCGTCCATATTCGGGTTCAGGGTGGCCATGCCCGCCTCATAGGTGTTCAGCGCCACCGCCATGAAACGCACCATATAGGCCATGATCATCAGCCAGATCGACCCGCTGATCAAAAGGCCCGTATCAATACCGAAATTCGTCTCCATGAAGTGGTCAAGCGCATTGTCAAAGGCCGCAAAGGGAAACAGCAGACCCACCGCAATCACACCACCGGGCACCGCATACCCAATGCCCGCAACCCTAAGGGCCGTTTTTGACATCGGCGTGGGCCGCAAGCGCGCACGAAATCCAAGCGCAATGGCCGCCCCGACAGTCAGCAAGGCCGCAATCGCGGCAAGTGTCAAAGAGTGCCGCAAGAAGCCCAAATAGCGTTCTGTGAAAAGGATATGCGCTTGATCAGCCGCAAGTGTGATCAAGATACACACGGGCAAAACAAAGCCGAAGAGAACGGGCAAACCGCAGAATAAAATAGCCCCCAAAGCAGCGCGGCCATTGAGGGTGACAGGCTCCATCACCTCAAATCTCCGGCCCGCGTCATGATGACGGGAATGGCGGCGCTGTCGGCGTTCTAACGTGGCAAGGGTCAAGGCCACAATCAACAGACACAGGGCAAGCTGCGCCGCCGCCGCGCGGTCAAACAAGCCAAACCAACTGACATAGATGCCCGTGGCAAAGGTCTGAACACCGAAATAGGCGGTGGTTCCGTAATCAGCCAAGGTTTCCATCAAAGCAAGCAGCACACCCCCTGCAATCGCCGGGCGAGCAACGGGCAGACTGACGCGCCAGAATGCGCCCCATGGCCCCTGCCCCAACGTGCGCGCCGCGATATAAGCGGTGGCGCTTTGGCGCAGAAACGCTGCGCGCGCCAGAAGATAAACATAAGGGTAAAGCACCAAGACCAACATTGCCGCTGCACCACCAAGTGATCTGATTTCAGGGAACCAGTAATCGCGAGGGCCCCATCCCATAAAGGCGCGCAAGGTGGACTGCACAAGTCCTGGATGATCAAGCAAATCCGTATAGGCATAAGCCAGAACATAGGCTGGGAAGGCCAAAGGCAGGGCGAGGGCAATTTCCAACACCCGCCGCCCAAAAAACCGCGTCATGGTGACAAGCCATGCGGCACCCGTCCCAATTACAGCCGTTCCTAGCCCTACGATCACACTGAGTTGCAAGGTCGCCCCGACATAGCGGGGCAGAACGCTTTGGCTAAGACTAACAATTGTGTCGAAACCACCCGAAAGCGCGGCAATAGCCACAGCAATCATCGGCAGAAGGCATAATGCGACCACAAGCTTGCCCAAAAGGCCAAACCAATGATCCCCCGTGATGCGCATTTTCTCAGTCATGAGAGAGGGCTTATGTGATTTTCAGACCTGAGGGAAGACATCCGATTAAAACAGTCGGAAATATGCACCGCTAGTCTGTTTCTTCCTTGCCGCGCAAAATCGCCGTCATCCGTGGCACGCTTGGTGCCCCAATGCGGCCATGGGTGCGCAAGACAGGCTTTTGGCTATCCGCAGGACGGCTATCTTCGCGCAGCACGATATAAACACCTGACGCGATGATAACGGCTGCACCGATTACTGTGGCTTGATCCACCCCTTCGCCGAAAAACATTGTGCCAAAAAACACGGCCCAAAGGATCTGCGAATATTGCATGGGCGCAACGATCACCGCATCCGCCATGCGATAGGCCAAAATCACAAGCCACATCGCAAGCAAGGCCAAAATTGCGACCAGCGCCATCAATGCCATATCCAACAGCGGCATCGGCTCGTAGACGAAAGGCAGAAGCGCGCCCATGACGATAAAATTGGCCATCATCGGATAAAGCATCAGGGTCACGGAGCGTTCCTCAGACCCGATCTTGCGCAAAATCACCGAGACTAAGGCGCCGCCAAATGCCGCCGCCAACGCGGATAAATGCCCAAGGTTCAAATCCGCCCCCCCTGGTCGAAGCACGATCAAAACACCGACAAGCCCAACGACCACCGCGCTTGCGCGCCGAATGCCAATGCGTTCGCCCAAAATAGGGATGGCCAGCAATGTGATCAGAACTGGCATCGCAAAAATGATCGCATAGGTCTGGGTCAAGGGCAGGGTTGAGAATGCGTAAAATGCAGTCGCCCCCGTGAACACCACCGCAATCGCCCGCAATGCTGTCCAGAACGGGTATTTGGGCCGCAAAGTTTCTGGCTTGGGCTCGCCCATCAGCAACAACATGGTGACGGGAAAGCCAAACAAAACCGAGAAGAACACGATCTGAAAGACCGAATAGCTTGCGCCAAGATATTTTATCACCACATCGTGGGTGGCGTAAATTCCGAATGCCGCCAATGCGATCAATGCGCCTTTGATGTTGGTGCTCTTGCGATCTTTGGACATGGCATTTCCTTGGCTTATTCCTCAATCAAGGCATCGGCACAGCCGCTTGCCAAGATTGAATATGCGAGATGGCGATATTCCTGCCCCCGATGCTGCAGCTTTGCATCGGGTGGGCTATATGCACAAAAACACCCGCTCAACCTTGCGGTCAAGCGGGTGCAAATCAGAACAGGGCCGAAACTTACAAAGACGCGTCTAGCGCTTTGACAATGGCATCACCCATCTGAGCGGTCGAAACGGGCGAGCCGCCTTCTGGCCCCATCAAATCGGCTGTGCGCAGGCCATCGGCCAAAACGGCCTCAACCGCTTTTTCCAAACGGGTCGCCTCATCCCCTTGATCAAAGCTATAGCGCAGCGCCATCGCAAAGCTGAGAATGCACGCAATCGGGTTTGCTTTGCCTTGGCCTGCAATATCAGGTGCAGAGCCGTGAACGGGCTCATACAATGCTTTGGGTCGGCCATTGGCCATCGGTGCGCCCAGACTTGCCGAAGGCAGCATGCCCAAAGACCCTGTCAACATTGCTGCCAAATCAGACAGCAGATCACCAAAGAGGTTATCAGTCACGATCACATCAAACTGCTTTGGCCAACGGGTCAGCTGCATTGCGCCTGCGTCAGCATACATGTGCGACAATTCCACATCAGAATATTCAGCAGCATGCACTTCGGTCACAACCTGACGCCACAACACGCCCGATTCCATAACATTGGCCTTCTCCATTGAGCAGACCTTGTTGTTGCGGCGGCGCGCAAGTTCGAAGGCCGACCGCGCCACGCGGGCGATTTCACTTTCAGTGTAACGCTGGGTGTTCACGCCAACGCGCTCATTGCCTTCTTTATGGATGCCGCGTGGCTCACCGAAATAAACGCCGCTGGTCAGTTCGCGGATAATCATGATGTCGAGGCCGCCAACCACATCCGCCTTCAACGAAGAAAAATCCGCGAGGGCATCGAAACACTGCGCAGGCCGAAGGTTCGCATAAAGATCCATCTCTTTGCGCAGGCGCAGCAGGCCGCGCTCAGGCTTTACGCTGAAATCGAGATTGTCATATTTCGGGCCGCCGACCGCGCCAAGCAACACGGCATCAACGCTTTGCGCTTTTTCCATCGTCTCATCGGTCAAAGGCGTGCCATGCGCATCATATGCGCAACCGCCCACCAGATCTTCGGTGACATCAAAGGTCAGGCCACGCTTTGCGCCATACCAGTCGATGATTTTGCGCACCTCGGTCATAACCTCGGGGCCGATCCCGTCACCGGGAAGAATGAGAAGCGATGGGTTGCTCATGGAATTAATCCGTCTTGAAAATCCTGATTGCACACGCCCTATCCTTTGGCTGCGTCAGGGTCAAGAAAGGGCCAGTCTTTCATCAGGTGTCAGCGCCGCGATGATCCTCTTTTGATAGCTGCGGATCATGTAGCGCAACCGCAGCAAGGCCATTGCCCTGATCAACAGGCACATTGGCAAAAAGGGCCCACAGGGTCACAACCCAAACCGCGCCTTGCCCGTCATAAGCAAGGGTGCTGCCTGTCTGCGAAAACACAGCCCCCAAGACAGGCGGCAATATGAGCGGCAGGCCTAAGCCCCATATGATATTTCTGCGCGCATCACATTTTAAACGATGGGTCACATCGCTGCCCACTGTCGGGTCGAACATGGGCAGGTTCACCCACATATTGATCGACATTCCCCGTCCGGGCCATTTGCTAAAACGTATGAACAGGGCGAACATGAACAATGTGCCAAGGGCGATGGTCAGGGCCAAAGCGGCCATGATCCTGACATGATCCATGGCCTGCACGGATAGGGGCGCCGCCCCAAACAAGCGTTGCAACAAATAGTCAGGGCTAAGGTGCGAAAGCCCGATGTCAAACATCACGCCACCCCAATGGTGCGCTCTATTGGCCATTGTACTGACTGCACCCTCTGGCCCGTTGAACTGCTGCAAATGAACAGGGTCAGCTGAAACAAGGCTCAGCAAGAATAACACCGAAAACAGGGCCAAAATGCGCAGACGATTATAGGGCGGCGCATCGCGAAACTCGATGATAGCGGGATGACGGGCGCTATATTCAAACACCACAAAAAGGGCCGCAATCAATCCAAACAGCATAACGCCTTCCACATCCCCGCGGGATGTATCGCCAAAGACAAGCGATGGTGTCGCAATAACAAAAAACACCAATACTGCCCTAAGCACAGCGCCAAAAAGCTGTGAAAGCACCTGCTCTTCCTCGTTCTGGATGGGGTCGGTTCGTGCCTGCCCCTTATTCCACAATTTCGCCTCATTCTGACGATAAGGCCACCTCAATTTCCACAATATTGCCTAAATTTAATACCTAATATAACACATTAAAAAAGACCCACACACTGATGAGGATGCAGGGGCCTGAAATTTATCCAGTCAGATCAGGGCAAAAGCGCAGACGCGCTTGAAACTAGACCCAAGGACGCGCGGATTGCGCGGTTGCTTCAAAGGCGTCAATGGCCTCGACCTTGGTCAAGGACAGCCCGATATCATCCAATCCATTGAGCAAGCAATGTTTGCGGAACGGGTCGATTTCGAAGGCGATCTTCTGGCCATCGGGGCGGGTGATCTCTTGAGCCTCAAGGTCGATGGTCAAGGTGGCATTCGCGCCGTTTGACGCGTCATCCATCAGTTTATCGACCTCTTCCTGCGGCAGAGGGATCGGCAAAATCCCGTTCTTAAAGCAATTGTTGAAGAAAATATCAGCAAAGCTCGGTGCAATCACACAACGAATGCCAAAATCCAATAATGCCCAAGGCGCGTGTTCGCGCGAGGAGCCGCAGCCAAAATTGTCGCCAGCGACCAAAATCTGCGCGTCCCGATAAGCAGGTTTATTCAGAACGAACTCAGGGATTTCATTGCCTGATTGATCAAAGCGCATCTCGTCAAAGAGGTTTTTACCCAAACCAGAGCGTTTGATCGTTTTCAAAAACTGCTTGGGGATGATCATATCTGTGTCGATATTGATCAGCGGAAGCGGGGCTGCAATCCCCGTCAGGGTTGTAAACTTATCCATAGGCCTCTCCTTGAGATCAGTCAGGCTTTAGCCAATCTGGCACGCAGGGGCAAGCCATACTCACACCCCGCGCTCATGGGATCATAAAACTCAGACCTGCCCAACGCGTGCCCCACACGGGGCCATCTTCTTGGGGTGTAATCTCATCCAAAACCACGGCATCGGCGAAATAGGCGTAACCTGACATGACAGGCAAGTTCACCTCGCCTTGATCATTGGTGCGATGCAGCGTGATCGTGACCTCGCCTTCGGGGCTGCGCGCAAACAGTTCAACCTGAACAGCGGCGCGCGGGGTGTCTTGATCAAAAAGCTGCAGCAAGAACCCATCGCTCACATCGTCAAGATAGGGGTTCTCCAATGCAACGAATTCGGTCGACAGACCAAATCGCTGATCTTGCCCTGCCCCCTCGCCTACGGCGAACAGCGCCTTCACATGGCGGGTATAGGCCTCGGAAAAACCTGCGCGCGGCAGGTCGCGTGCATCGTGGCGCGCTTCGATCGCACCAAAATCTTTATGCGCGGCAAATGCTGCAAATGTTTCCCATTCTGACCATGTGACCAATTTCGGCGTGCTTTCGTGAATCATCACCACCAAACCATCAGCAACACCCGCAACATGGGCGGCAGGGCGATCCCCAAAACGCCCCTCAACAGGCCGCAAACCATTGGCATCAGCAATTTCAAACCGCGTGAAATCTCGCGGCAGATACACCATCGGCGCACCGCGAAATTCAGTGCCAACACGCAAGTCAGCGCGAATTTCCCCGCCAGACGGAACCATGTATTCGAGGGGATCAATCCAAAATTCATGCGCAAATAACTTGCCCGCCAACAAAATTGCGCCAATGTTCAGACAAACGGCCAGTTTCATTGCATCTCTCCCCTTAACCTAGGCAGTGACCATGATCTTAACACGCATTTTGTCAAACAGTTCCCACATCACTTTTTTGTTGGCGATGCTGTGCTTGATGTTCAGCACATCAGCGCGGGCCCATGAAATTCGCCCCGCAGTGGCCGATGTGTCTGTCACCACCGATGCGGTGGAGATGAGCATCTCCCTGACGCTAGAGCCGCTGATTGCAGGCATTAACCTTGCGGGTCTAGAGAACACCAATGACGCGCCAGAGGCGTTGATCTATGACCAATTGCGCGCGCAATCGCCCGAGGCCCTGCGCGCCGCGTTCGAGGGGGCATGGCCGCGCATTCAGGACAATATCCAGATTATGGTGGATGGGGTGACACTGCCCCCTGAATTTGTGGGTGTCAGCATCGCACCCAATCCCGATTTGGAATTACCACGCGACACCACTTTGACCCTGCGCGCAGATTTACCTATGGGGGATGCGCCCGTTCAAATTGGCTGGAGCGCGGCTTATGGCGAATTAGTGCTGCGTCAGGTCGGCGGCGGCGCGGATGCCTATCAAGGCTTTCTCACCAATGGCGAATTATCAGCACCTTTGCCCCGCGGCACTGCCCTCAGCGAGGGGGCATGGCCCGTCTTTACCCGATATGTTGTCGCTGGGTTTGAGCATATTATCCCCTTAGGGATAGATCATATTCTGTTTGTTTTGGGCCTGTTTTTCTTCTCGCTGCGCCTCAAGCCTTTGTTGCTTCAGGTCAGCGCATTTACTTTGGCCCATACCATTACGCTCGCCCTTGCAAGTCTTGAGATTGTGCGCGTCCCCGCCTCGGTGGTCGAGCCATTAATTGCTGCTTCAATCGTCTATGTGGGTGTCGAAAACATTCTTGGCCGTGAAAACCTACGCGCCCGTACGGCGTTGGTGTTCGGGTTTGGCCTGTTGCACGGGCTCGGCTTTGCCTCGGTTCTTGGGGATTTTGGGATCACTGCAGACCGCTTTGGCGTGGCATTGGTCGGGTTCAATATTGGAGTCGAATTTGGTCAGCTTGCGGTAATCGGTCTGGCCTTCCTTGCGGTTGGCCTCTGGTTTGGCAAGCGTGATTGGTATCGCCCCTTCATCGCAATCCCCGCCTCGGTGGTCATCTCCGCCATTGGGGCCTATTGGGTGGTCGAGCGCACCTTGCTGTGACGCAACAAAAAAGCCCCGCCAAATCGGCGGGGCTTTTTCGAAATTCACCAAAGGCGAAATTACATCATCTCGCGCACATCGGTGAGGCGTCCTGTTATCGCCGCAGCCGCAGCCATTGCAGGGCTCATCAAATGGGTGCGACCACCGCGCCCCTGACGCCCCTCAAAGTTGCGGTTTGATGTTGCTGCACAGCGTTCACCAGGCTGAAGTTGGTCAGGGTTCATCGCAAGACACATGGAGCACCCCGCGAGACGCCATTCAAAACCTGCCTCGATGAAGATATCAGCCAAACCTTCTTCTTCAGCCTGCGCGCGCACAAGGCCAGAGCCGGGCACAACCATCGCGCGCTTTACAGCGATTTTCTTACCCTTAAGAATTTCAGCTGCCGCGCGCAAATCTTCGATGCGGCCATTTGTGCAAGACCCGATAAACACCGTGTCAATCTCGACATCCTGCAAACGCTGACCCGGTTTGAGGCCCATATATTCCAAGGAACGGCGTGCGGCATCAACCTTGCCGCCTTTGAAATCTTCGGGTGCAGGAACAACATCAGTGATTGGCAATACATCCTCAGGGCTAGTGCCCCATGTCACCACGGGCGCGATATCCTCGCCCTTGATGGTGATGACCTTATCCCAATGTGCGTCCTCATCTGAGAACAGGGTCTTCCACCATGTCAAAGCGGCCTCCCATTGCGCGCCCTTTGGCGCGTGGGGGCGGCCCATGACATAGTCAAAGGTCTTTTGATCAGGCGCGATCAGGCCCGCGCGCGCGCCGCCCTCAATCGCCATGTTGCAGACCGTCATGCGCCCTTCCATCGACAATTCGCGAATGGCTTGGCCGCAATATTCGATCACATAGCCTGTGCCGCCCGCCGTGCCCGTATGGCCGATGACGGATAGGGTAATGTCCTTGGCCGTCACGCCTGGGCGCAGACTGCCTGTGATCTCGACTTTCATATTCTTGGATTTTTTCTGGATCAGGGTCTGGGTGGCCAGAACATGCTCAACCTCAGATGTGCCGATCCCATGCGCAAGCGCCCCAAAAGCCCCATGGGTCGCGGTATGGCTGTCGCCACAAACTACGGTCATGCCTGGCAATGTCCAGCCCTGTTCAGGGCCAACAATATGCACAATGCCCTGACGCACATCAGAAACGGGGTAATAGTGTATCCCGAAATCCTTGACGTTTTTATCAAGTGCCTCAACCTGAATGCGGCTTTCCTCATTCATCCCACCTTTCAAACGATCAGGTGTGGTGGGGACGTTGTGATCTGGCACAGCGATGGTTTTCTCTGGCGCACGCACCGTGCGCCCTGCCATGCGCAGACCCTCGAAGGCCTGCGGGCTTGTCACCTCATGCACAAGGTGACGATCAATATACAAAAGGCAGGTGCCATCCTCAGCCTCATGGACGAGATGGGCATCCCAGATTTTGTCATAAAGGGTTTTTCCTGCGGTCATGTCATTACTCCTTACGGGCGATTGGATCAGGGAAATCGGTTTGCGTCACAAGGACGGCAAACGCCCCCTGTCGCCAGAGGCACGCCCGAAAAAGCGCCACGGCAGGCGCGCGCGATCATCCATGTCAAACACCCGTGTCATATGGGCCATTTACTGCGCTTGAGGCTGCGGCGCAAGCGGTGAGCGCGCGACCTAGCCTTTGAGATCGGAGAGGTTAAAGGATGGCGCCAGCATATCTGGGTCAAGCCGCAATTCGATCAGATGCAAGCCTCCCTGCAAGGCCGCCTCAAAGGCAGGCGCGAATTCGGCTGTGCGGGTCACCAAATGACCCGTCCCGCCATAGGCCTGTGCCAAGGCGACATAATCAGGGTTGAATAAATCGGTGCCAGACACACGCGCTGGATAGGTTTTCTCTTGGTGCATCCGAATGGTGCCGTAGCGGCCATTATTGGCGATCACCACGACAATATCCGCCCCAAATTGCCGCGCTGTCGACAGCTCCTGCAAGGTCATTTGCAAGCAACCATCCCCCGCCATGCAAATCACAGGGGTTTCACGATGCGCCAGTTTAGCCGCGACCGCCGCAGGCAATCCATATCCCATCGAGCCAGAAGTCGGCGCAAGCTGTTGACCGAAGCGGCGATAAGAAAAATAGCGATGCACAAAAGCCGCGTAATTGCCTGCGCCATTGGTCACGATCCCACGCCCCCCAAGAATACGGGACATCTCAAGCACGACTTCCTCAAGGCGCACATCACCCGTTGTGGTTTGGGGGTTTTGCCACACGCGATAGGCCGCATGCGCGCGCGCGGCGCGACCCTGATCTTGTGCGGGGATATCGTCTAGAACCGCTCGCGCCACCCGCAGAAAAGCGGGGATTTCACAAACCATACTTGCATCAGGGCGAAAGACGCGACCCAATTCATCCGGATCAGGATGCGCGTGATCAAGCCGCCCCTGCCAACCCTTACGCGGATCGCGCAACACATATCCGCCTGTCACCACCTCACCCAAGCGGGTGCCTAGGGCCAGAACCCCATCCGCCTTGGCAAAACTTTGCATGGTTGCAGGACAGGCCCCGACACCCAAATACCCCGCGAAGCAAGGGTGATGATTATCAACGTAATCCTGCCGCCTGAAACTGGTGGCGATTGGGATGTCCAAATGTGCTGCAATCTTTTCAGCATCCGCGCGGGTCTGTTCTGACCAATCGCTGCCACCCACCACCATCATGGGTGATTTGCACGCGGCGAGGGCGCCAAGCCATTCCCGAACAATCTGCGGATCAGGCAAAGAGGACGAAACACCCGAAGGGGCCAAATCAACACAGTCCGCCACAGCCGAAAGAATATCCTCGGGTAGAGCCAAAACCACGGGCCCCTTCCGGCCCGATTGCGCCACGCGAAACGCGCGCGCGATATATTCTGGCAGTCGGTCAGTTTGCTCCACCTCCGCGACCCATTTCACGAGCGGGCCGAAAAACGCACGATAATCAACCTCTTGGAAAGCTGCGCGATCCCGATGCGCCAGCGGAACCTGCCCGACAAAACAGACCAAAGGGGTGCTGTCATGCATGGCCACATGCAGACCAGAGGCGGCATTGCTGGCCCCAGGCCCGCGGGTAACGAATAAAACGCCCACCTCGCCCGTGGTTTTTGCATGGGCCTCGGCCATCATGGCCGCACCCCCCTCTTGGCGACACACGATGTTCTCGATTTGGTGATCGTAAAGCCCATCCAATGCGGCCAGAAAACTTTCACCTGGAACAGAGAAAACACGCCGCACCCCATGCGCTGCAAGTTGGTCTGCAAGGATTTTGCCGCCATGGCGTGAAGGGGGGGTCATTGTTTCAATCTCTATCCTGACTATCTTTGCGAGGAGCATAGACGAAGAAGGGTGCGAGATGTCCAGAGGAAGATTAATCGGGCTGTGCGGGGCGTTGCGCAAAGGATCAAGCAATCGAAAACTGATGAACGCGGCTGCGCAGAGCTTTGACCCCGCTGAATTTATTGAAGCGAATTTGCAGCTTCCGCTCTATGATGGGGATGTTGAAGACAGCCAAGGCATCCCTGACGCGGTGATCCGCCTGCGCGATCAAATCGCAGCGGCGGATGCGGTGATCATCTCGACCCCCGAATATAACAAGGCGCTGTCAGGCGTTTTAAAAAATGCGCTTGATTGGATCAGTCGCACCGACAGCAACCCGTGGCGCGATAAACCCGTTGCGATTATGTCTTCAGCAGCAGGGCGCGCAGGCGGCGAGCGGGCGCAATATTCACTGCGCCTCTGTCTAACGCCATTTCGTCCACATCTTTTGACTGGGCCCGAGCTCTGTTTGGCGCAAGGGCCAGATCAATTTGATGGCGAGGTTTTGATCAATGCGCGCGCGCAAAAAACCCTTGATGAATTGATGGGTGAATTGCGGCGTGCAGCGGGGCTTTAGGCCTGTGCTGGCAAGGACACAGCGGGTGCGAAATCAGAGGGGATAGTATCGCGCCCCTCCAGCACCAAATCTGCCATGACATCGGCAACACGGGGGGCAATGCCAAACCCAATCTTAAAGCCACCATTGGCAATAAAGTGATCCGTCCGAAGCGGATGCCGCCCCAGCATTGGCGCGCGGCTTTTGGCACGGGGGCGCAGACCCGCCCAACGCGTGACAACCTGCGCCTCTGCCAAAGCGGGGCATAGCCTGCGCGCCTTTTCAATCAAAAAATCTAGATTGGCGTCCGTGGTGGATGGGTCATTAAAGTCGCGCTCTGACGTTGACCCGATGGCAACCTGCCCGCGCCCCTGCGGCCCTTCATGCGGCACGAAATGCACCCCATCTATGAAAAGCTGTGGCAGGCTGCCCATATCCGCATCAAGGATTGCCGCCTGTCCCTTTTGGCCCGCGCCCACCGCCACGCCAAAAGCATCGGATAGCTCTGCCAAACCTGCGGCACCTGTAGCCTCAACCACGGCCCCCATCAGCGGGGCATCACTGACGATCTGCCCACCCTTGGCCCGCAAAGCTGCGGCCAAGGCGGCCAAACCTTGACGCGGGGCAAGCCTTGCGCTGAGACTGTCGAAAATAACCTGCGCGGTGGGGCTTGTGATCCATGACGCATAATCGGCGGCAGGGCGGATGTCCCAGATATAGCGGCCCTGCCAATGGGTCTTGGCCCCACTTTGACGCGCGCGCGCCAGATCAAGCCCTGCCTGATCCATGATCGGCTGCACGCGTCCGACCCGCGCATAGCCAGAAGGCAGGTTTGCGGCATCAGCGACACCTGCCCAAAATACGGCTGCCCCATCAAGAGCTTCGAATTGGAATTGTTTTTTCGCGTTCCATTGTTCGGGCACGTGAGGGGCCAAGGCCCCCACAACACCGCCAGAAGAACCTGCGCCAATGCCGTTAGGATCGATGACTTGCACCTTTGCGCCGCGCGCGGCACAGGCCCATGCAATGGCAAGCCCAAAGATCCCTGCCCCCAAAACTGTCACATCGTAGCGCATGATTTCGCCCCTTGCCAAATTTCGGCGACAGGCTCAGTTTGCCACAAGCCCGCAATGTCGCGGGTCTTTTAAGGCAAGCCATGAATAAGAGCCAGCCACATCCCCTTGAATGGCGGACGGGTGATGTTCCCGTCTCGCGCCAATTCGATGATCCATTCTTTTCGCTCGATAACGGATTGGCGGAAACCACCTATGTCTTCCTTAGCGGCAATGACCTACCCGAACGGTTTTGCGATGGGTTTCACATTGCGGAGCTTGGCTTTGGCACAGGCTTGAATTTTCTGGCCAGCCTTGCTGCGTTTCGCGCGGCCAAGACCGCTGGCGTTTTACATTTCACATCTTTTGAAGCCTTCCCACTGCAAAGCGATGATTTGACCCGCGCATGGGGGGCGCATCGCGCGAATTTGCCCGCCGATGCCTGTGCCGCGCTGACACAAACCCCCAATTTGCCACCACAAATCATAGGCCCTGACTACGTTTTGCAGCTTGTTTTCGGGGATGCGCGCTTGACATTGCCCCAATGGGATGGGGTCGCAGATGCGTGGTTTCTTGACGGGTTTTCACCTGCCAAAAACCCCGAGCTTTGGGAAGATGATCTTATGCAAGCCGTGGCAGAGCATACCAAACAGGGCGGCACTTGTGCGACCTACACCGCCGCAGGCGCAGTGCGCCGCGCCCTTGAGTGCGCGGGGTTTTCTATCACGAGGGCGCAAGGGTTTGGCCGCAAACGCCATATGACGAAGGGGCGCAAGAATTGATCGAGCAGAACACCCGCAAGGGCATTTTCCTGATGATTGCCACGACCATCGTCTTTGCCATTCAAGACGGGATCAGCCGCCATTTGGCGGGTGAATACAATGTCATGATGGTCGTGATGATCCGCTATTGGTTCTTTGCGGCATTCGTCATTGCCATATCCGCCCGCAAGGCAGGCGGCCTCAAGGCGGCTGCTGCCACCAACCAACCCTTTCTGCAGGCCTTCCGTGGGGTTCTTTTAGCCGCCGAAATTTGCGTGGCGGTGTTGTCCTTCACGCTTCTCGGTCTGGTCGAAAGCCACGCGATCTTTGCCTGCTATCCGCTTTTGGTTGCGGCCCTATCTGGGCCAATCCTTGGGGAAAAGGTGGGCTGGCGCAGATGGGCGGCCATTGGCACGGGCTTTATCGGCATCCTCATCATCCTTGAACCTGGCGTGACTGTTTTTGCCATTGAGGCGCTAATCCCATTGGCATCGGCGCTGATGTTCGCGGTCTATGGGCTTTTGACGCGCTATGTGTCCCGCCAAGACAGCGCGGCAACCAGTTTCTTTTGGACGGGGATCACGGGTGCGATCTTTATGACAGCAGTGGGTATCTGGTTTTGGGAGGCCATGGCCCCTACCGATTGGATCTGGATGGGGTTTTTATGCATGTCAGGCGCGCTTGGGCATTATTTGCTGATCCGCGCTTATGAGGTGGCCGAAGCCAGTGCCGTGCAGCCTTTCGCTTATTTGCAGATGCCGTTTTCATCGATTATCGGGATATTAATCTTCGGCGATGTGCTGCGGGAAAACGTGGCACTGGGCGCAGGGCTTGTGGTTGCGGCAGGGTTGTTCACCCTCTTCCGCGCCCGCGCCAAGGAAAAAGCAGAGCAGATCAACGCCGTTGCAGCAGTTCCGACAAATGCGGACGCTGTAACGCCCCCGTCAGACGCGCCTCGTAAATCTGAAGGCTCTCCGTGACGCGCATGATGTAATTGCGCGTTTCAGTAAAAGGCACGGCTTCGATCCAATCCACAATGTCAACTGCGGGATCGCGCGGATCACCAAATCGCTCGATCCAAGCAGTCGCGCGTGAAGGCCCCGCATTATAAGCAACAGCCAAAAGCACGGGGTTCGTCCCAAAATCTTCGCTGAGATATTGCAAATATCCAGCGCCAAGCCGCGCGTTATAGGCGGGGTCGCTCAGCAAGCGCTGCTCTTCATAAGCAATGCCTTGTCGGCGCGCCTCGGATTGGGCCGTGCGCGGCATCACTTGCATCAAACCGCGCGCCCCTGCAGGGCTGATAACTGTGGGGTTAAACTCGGACTCGCGCCGCGCGATGGACAGGACAAAAGCGGGGTCAAACCCCAAATCTGCGGATGCCAAATCGGTCACGGGAAAATAGGCAGGCATGATTTCATGCCCATCCAAAGCCGCGCGTTTTGCAATCATGACTGCGTAATGCGGCTCGCGCAGTTCAAGCGCGAATTGGGCCAGCGCACCTGCCTCGGCACGACTTAGGCTTTCGGTCAAATGGGTCATAAAGCGTTCCGCCAAATCCCCCTCGCCGGCCTGATGTAACAACAACGCCGCGTGAAACACCGAAGAGTTCGCAAAGGAGGCCTGCCGCCAATCGCCAAATTGCTCGCGGCCTAGGAACCCTTCATCTTGCGGGAAACCTCCGCGCTCTGCGGCCAATTGACCATAAAAACTTGATTGGAATTCAGCGCCATAGCCATAGGCAGAACGGGCCGCCTCTGTGTTGCCCAAGGCCTCATGTGCGCGCCCAACCCAATAGCCCGCACGCCCTGACGAAATGGGCGAATCCACAACCGATCTCATAGCCTCAAAATGGGTCAAGGCGCGGGCAGCATTGCCAGATTTCAGGGCATTATATCCCGCCAACCATTCCAATTCCGCGTAATCGCTTGCATCGCGTTCGGGCGAGAGGAAATGGGGCGCGGCCAATTGGTAGGCCTGCGCAAAATCCCCTTCGCGCATCACATCACGGGCCAATGAGGCACGCCGCCACGACCAATATTCAGGGCGACCCAATCCGTCTTGCGAGGTTGAGCGCGCCAACATCATCTTACGCGCGCCATCCCAAAGCCCCGCCTCCATGCGCCAACGAAACCGCTCAAAAGCAAGCCCCGCATCACCTGCATATTGCGCTGGAACAGCATCAATCAGCGCATTGATCCCATCACTGCGCCCAGCCCGAAGGGCCAAACGCGCCGCCGCCAAGGCACGCGCGCCACTCTCCACTTCGGCCATCATCTGCTCGGCAAGGGCGGTTTCACCCTCCCAGAGCAACATATCAAGCCGCGCAAAATTCAGCGCCGCCAGATCCGAACGATGACGCGCCAAGAGATCTGCAACCAAATCGCGGGACAGTGGCATGGTCACCCAAGCCTCACGCAGCACTTGCTGATAGGCTGTGTTGTTTCCACGCGCCTCATGGGCCGCCAACAAACCGCGCAGCCCATCGGTGGTCAGGGGCATGGCACCGCCAAAATAGGCAATAACCTGATCAGGGCTGCCCCGCTCGGCCATAGCCCCCTCACCTTGTTGGTGAAGATATGGCAGACCCGGCCAATCGCTACGGCGCTCTAGAAAATCGGGATATTCTGCCGCTGTGCCCCCTTGGGCGCGCAAAATAACCCATTGCACAACATCGCGGGCAACAGCGTCAGACAGATCCGATTGAAGCGCGCGCGCACGCTCAAAATCGCGCTCTGTTGCCGCCGCGATTGCCTCGCTGAGGGGGCTTTGGGCCAACGCAGCGCGAATTGGCATCACCAATGCGACCAAAGCCAAACCCACGGCCATAATGATCTTATGCCATCTACGTCCTGTGCCTATCGCGCCTGTCACGGGTGAACCCCTATATTTTAAAAGATCAAAACCTGCTCGGGCGCTGTTATGCGCCTCTTTGACCCCCAAGCTATATCTTCCCTCGACATCTGCAAGAGAGGAACTTGGCAATTCTGTCGAAGATCGCTAGTGTCCGCGCGGTCTTGCGCTTATGTTGGGACGGCAAGGCAGATCATCTGTCCAGAAACGAAAAAAGGAAGCGTGTTATGTTTAAAGGCTCTATGCCCGCATTGGTAACGCCGTTCACAAACGGCGCTGTTGATTTCGGCACGCTTGAAAAACTCGTGGACTGGCAGATCACCGAAGGCAGCCACGGGCTTGTGCCTGTTGGCACCACAGGCGAAAGCCCGACCCTGAGCCATGAAGAACATGAGGCCGTGATCAAGGCGGTTGTGAAAACCGCCGCAGGGCGCGTGCCCGTTATTGCCGGGGCAGGATCCAACAACACAGTCGAGGCATTGCGCTTTGTGCAATTCGCCAAGGATGTAGGGGCGGAGGCCGCTTTGGTGGTAACGCCCTATTACAACAAGCCCACGCAAAGAGGCATGATTGCCCATTTCGAGGCGTTAAATGAAGTCGGCATTCCGATCATCATCTACAACATTCCACCCCGCTCTGTGGTGGATATGATGCCTGATACGATGGGCGCACTCGCCAAGTTGCCAAATATTATCGGGGTGAAGGATGCCACTGGTGATCTCAGCCGTGTGCCCAAGCAACGCATTACCTGTGGCACGGATTTCGTGCAGCTGTCAGGTGAGGATGCCACTGCCATAGGCTTTAACGCACAAGGCGGTGTGGGCTGTATTTCCGTCACAGCGAATGTTGCGCCCGCACTCTGTGCCGCGATGCAAGAGGCAACTCTCCGGGGCGATTACGCGGCAGCGCTTGAGTATCAAGACAAGCTCATGCCGCTGCATGAGGCCATTTTCCTTGAGCCAGGTGTCGCCGGTGCAAAATATGGGCTGTCTCTGTTGGGGCGCGCAAATGATGAGGTGCGGCTGCCATTGACCACGCTGAGCGATGCGACAAAAGCGCGGATCAAATCGGCCATGCAGCACGCGGGTCTGATCGCCTGATCGGCAAGAAGGGCCAGTATGGCAAAGAAAGACGAAAATAAAAACTACAAGGTCATTGCCGAGAACCGCCGCGCGCGGTTTGACTATGCTATTGAATCTGACCTTGAGGTTGGAATCGTCTTGCAAGGCTCTGAGGTGAAGTCACTGCGCCAAGGCCAATCCAACATCGCCGACAGCTATGCGGCGGTTGAGGATGGTGAATTGTGGTTGGTGGCCGCCTATATCGCACCATATGCCCAAGCCAAAACTTGGGGTCATGAAGAGCGGCGCAAACGCAAACTTCTTTGCTCAAAGCGGGAGGTCGCGCGTCTGTGGAACGCCTCACAACGCGAAGGCATGACCCTTGTGCCCTTGGTCATGTATTTCAACGATCGTGGTATCGTCAAGCTCAAGATTGGCATCGCCAAAGGTAAGAAAGTCGCCGATAAGCGCGAAACCAGCGCCAAGCGTGATTGGAACCGCCAAAAGCAGCGGATTCTCAAACAAAACGGGTAAGCTGTCATGCGCCCTTTGCCTGATCACCAATTTGGGCTAGGTCTTTTTGGAGCTCGCCTTGACCCAAACGCGCCTTGGAGTTTGCTATGACTGATGATCCTAAAACCCTTGTCTCAACCGAATGGCTTGCGGCCCATCTGTCGGATCCTGACCTGCGGATTTTGGATGCATCTTGGTATTTGCCCGATATGAACCGCGATGCCCGCGCGGAATATGACGCGGGCCATATTCCCGGTGCTCGCTTCTTTGATATTGACGAGATTAGCTACACCCAATCTGCCTTGCCCCATATGGCACCACCCTCTGAAAAATTCATGTCGCGGATGCGCGCGATGGGTGTGGGTGATGGGCATCAGGTGGTGGTCTATGACGGGGCGGGCATATTTTCAGCTGCCCGCGTGTGGTGGCTTTTCCGCCTGATGGGCAAAACGGACATCGCCGTTCTTGATGGGGGATTGAAAAAATGGAAGGCCGAGGGTCGCCCCTTGGAGGATATGGCACCAATCCTGCGCGACCGCCACATGACCGCACAACGCCAAGCAAATTTGGTCAAGGATGTGACCCAAGTCGCCGCTGCCGTGAAATTGCGCGATTGGCAGATTGTTGATGCGCGCGGCCCCGCGCGGTTCCGCGGTGAGGAACCTGAACCGCGGGCAGGACTGCGCGCTGGCCATATTCCGGGCGCATTGAACGTGCATTATGCCACGCTGCTCAATTCCGATGGCACCATGAAAAAAGGCGAGGCTTTGCGCGCCGCCTTTACCGATCAAGGCGTTGATCTGGAGCGGCGGATTATCACAAGCTGCGGCTCTGGCGTAACGGCGGCTATTTTGTCCTTGGGGCTAGAGATCCTTGGGCATCGCGATCATGCGCTTTATGATGGATCTTGGGCCGAATGGGGCCAATTCGATCAGCTGAAAGTTGAAACGGGATGAGCCTGATTAAGGCAGGAACCGAGGTTCCCTATCGCGTCACTTTTTTGCGTATGACCGCGCGGCCTGACACCCAAACCGCGCTGCCCCAAGATATTACGCTTGAGCGCATTATGGATCCGCCCCTTTGGTATTTTTTTGCGCTCTATGACGCGGTGGGACGCGATTACGAATGGGTAGATCAACATAATCGCCCCGAGGCTGAACTGCGCGCCTTTCTCGAAAGCCCCTTGGTCGAGCTGTGGGTCGCCACACGTAGCGGCGTGCCGCAAGGGTTTTTCATGCTTGATTTCACCGACCCGCCGATCTGCGATCTGGCCTATTTTGGCCTTATGCCAAATGCCGTTGGCCAAGGGTTGGGCCGCGCCCTTCTGAACCAAGCACTGGCACAAGCATGGGATGGCGCAAGCGTCACATCCGTCACAATAAACACCTGCACGCTTGACCATCCGCGCGCACTGGCGCTCTATCAATCGGCGGGTTTCGTGGCTGAGCGGTTCGAAGATCGCAGTCGTATTCTGACCCGCGACAGAGACACATCGCTTCACCCTGCCTAAAGGCCTATGATGTTTGAAACGCTGACCGCCCCCGAAGCTGATAAAATCATCCGTCTGATGGGAATTTTTGCAGCTGACCCGCGCCCTGAAAAAATCGACCTTGGCGTAGGGGTCTATAGAAACAGCCAAGGACAGACCCCAATCATGGCAGCGGTCAAAGACGCCGAGCGGCGGATTTGGGACGCACAGAACAGCAAATCCTACGTCTCGCTTGCAGGCGATAAAGCCTATCTTGATGCGGTCGAAGAGTTGCTATTTTCAACGCGCGGGGTCAAAGCCACGATTGCAACACCTGGTGGAACGGGGGCGTTGCGCCAATGTTTTGAGGCGCTCAAATATCTGCGCCCAAACCTGACGGTATGGCTGCCAGAACCAACATGGCCCAACCACGCCTCGATCCTGCGCTATTTGGGTCTGCAGGTTCAGACCTATCGCTTCCGCGATGAGGCAACAGGCGGGTTAGATCAAGCAGGGCTGATGGCGGATCTGGCACAAGTGGCACAAGGGGACGCCGTGGTCATCCACGGATGCTGTCACAATCCAACGGGGATTGAACCAACCCCAGACACATGGCGCGACATCGCCGTGACACTGGCCAAGCGCGGGGCCTTGCCCGTGATTGATATGGCCTATCTGGGATTTGGCAGTGGAATAAAACAAGATCGCGCGGGTTTAGATGTGATCTGCGCTGAATGCCCTGAAGTTTTGGTGGGGTTTTCTGCCTCTAAATCCTTTGGGCTATATCGGGATCGCGTGGGTGCGGTTCTGGCTCAATGCCACAGCCCTGCTATTCAAACTGAAATGCAAGGCTTGCTGACATGGCTTAATCGCCAGAATTATGCCTTTCCCCCAGATCATGGGGCGCGGGTGGTGCAAGTGATTTTGGATGATCCCGAACTGCGTGCCAATTGGGTGGCCGAGCTATCGGCGATGCGTCACGAGATTGACGCGAACCGCCAATGCTTTGCCAATGATTTGCGTCAGCACCAAATGGGTCGCCTCGCAGATCAAATCGCGGCACAACGTGGGATGTTCTCACTGCTGGGCCTCAGCCCCGATGACGTGCGTCAGCTGCGCGAAATGCGGGGGATTTATCTGGTTGAGGACAGTCGCGTCAATCTTGCGGCAATGACACCCACGGCCAGCCACATCGTGGCCGAAGCCATTTCAACGCTTGCACAAGCTGGGCAATCAGCATAGAGCGCGCCCTGTCCCGCGATGCGCGCGGGGCCAAGTCTCCGAGTACCTTGTCAAAACGGATGAACATTATGAAATCTTCCTATCTTCCTGGCATCCTTGCCATGGCGGCCATCGTTTTGGCCTCAAATATCCTTGTGCAGTTTCTATTCGGCAATTGGCTGACATGGGGTGCCTTTACCTATCCACTGGCCTTTTTGGTCACTGACATCATGAACCGCGTCTATGGTGTCGCAGCCGCGCGGCGCGTTGTGTTTGCGGGTTTTGTGACGGGCGTGATCTGCTCTCTCATCGGCACGCAAATCATGGGCGAGTTTGGGCCATTGGTGACGTTGCGTATTGCTCTTGGTTCTGGCCTTGCGTTCCTCGTGGCGCAGTTGATGGATGTGGCCATATTTGACCGCCTGCGCGCAGGCGCATGGTGGCGCGCGCCTGTCGTCTCGACCTTGGTTGGGTCTAGCCTTGATACCGCGCTGTTCTTCACCATCGCGTTTTCGGCAAGCCTCAGCTTCCTTGAACCTGCCAATGATGTCTCTTGGGCGGGCGATATATTACCCATCTTGGGCCACGGCCCCGAAGCGCCGCTGTGGGTATCCCTTGCCATTGCTGACTGGTTGGTCAAGCTCGCGCTCGCGTTGATCGCACTTGTGCCATTCCGCCTGATTACCCGCAAAGTTTTGGCACAGGTTGCGTAAAAACTTTTGACAAACACAAAATATGTGGCAACCTGTGGATAACAGCAACGTAATGAAAGGAGGTGATCCAGTGTCTAGAGAGGTATTGGAGAAAGGGTTCGGGACAGCGATGGAGGGGCGCCTTTAAGCAGCCTTAAGGGCGATAACCGAAATGGCTGGGCGATGATTTCCTAACCGCGCCCACCTCCTGATTTCTCGAAGGGCCGCTTGCAAGAGCGGCCCTTTTTGATGAGAGGTTTCCTATGACTGAGATAGATCATCTTGCATTGGCCCACCGCGAGGGCCTGCCCGATGCGCTGCGCATTCTGTTGCAGGATTACCCGCGCGAGACATGGCAAGCGCATCCTAATTTTGGTGGCTTGGTCGCATTCTGGTTGGACCGCCACCTTATGTTCCGCAGACTTGACGCCATGTTGACCGATGCGGTGCAACAGGCGCTAGATCGCAACAATGATCCGCAAAACTTTGCGCGCAACCTGTCTCGCTTTGGCGGGATGCTGCTTGAGCAATTGCACGGCCATCACATGATCGAAGATCAGCATTATTTTCCGTTGCTTGTGCAAAGAGAGCCCAAACTTGAACGTGGTTTTGATATTCTTGACCGTGACCACCACGCGCTTGATCCGCTGTTGGCGGAGTTTGCTACGGCAGCGAATGGGGCGATTACGGGCGCGCTTGCGGGCAAGGGGCCAGATGCAATTGCCCCTCTTGAGCGCGAGATGGCCCGCCTGTCCCGTCTGTTGGATCGGCATTTGCAAGATGAAGAAGAACTGGTGGTTCCCGTCATTCTAAAATTCGGCCCTTCGGGCCTAGACGGATAACCCAAAGCCCCCGCACTTGGGGGCTTTGGGGGAAAGTTTAGAAATCTAAGTTCTCAACACTCAGAGCGTTGGCTTGGATGAATTCGCGACGGGGTTCTACGACATCGCCCATCAGTTTGGTGAAAATGTCATCCGCATCGGCAAGATCGTCAATTTTGACCTGCAACAAGGTGCGCGCCTCTGGGTCAAGGGTTGTCTCCCACAGCTGGCCTGGGTTCATCTCACCCAAACCCTTATAGCGTTGCAGGGTCAGGCCCTTTTCACCTTCCGCCAAAATGGCATCCAGCAACTCGGTCGGGCCATGGATGATCTGGCTACGTTCTTTACGGGCAAGATGCGCTGGCTTTGCAAAAATCTCGCGTGTTTCGGCGCTGACGGAGGAGAGCTTGCGCGCCTCGCCAGACCGCAGAACCGCACCATCAAGGTTTCTGATTTCTTCCACCCCGCGCAAAACGCGGCTAAGGCGGATCCCATGATCTTGGGTGATACGCCCTTGCCATCCGCGCTCGTATTCCACGGCGACCAAATCAAGGCGCGCCGCGATTTGATCCGCAACACCCTGAAGATCGCTGTTCAAGCGGTCTTGGTCAAAGCCGCCCGCAAGCGCGGCCTGTTCAAGGATGTGACGGGGATAATGGGTTGGGAAGGCCTCAAGAACACGGCGGAAGGCACGCGCACCCTCAACAACACGCGCTAAATCTGCGCCTGCAATTTCTTCGCCAGAGGGCATACGCAGAACCGCGCCATCAACGCCCATTTGGATCAGGTAATCCTCAAGCGCTGCTTGATCTTTCAAATAGACCTCGGATTTACCGCGCGCCACTTTGTAAAGCGGCGGCTGCGCAATAAAGAGATTTCCCGCCTCAATGATCTGCGGCATCTGGCGGAAGAAGAAGGTCAACAACAGCGTGCGGATATGCGCGCCATCAACATCGGCATCCGTCATGATGACGATCTTGTGGTAGCGCAGTTTTGATAGGTCAAACTCGTCCCGCCCGATGCCTGTGCCAAGCGCGGTGATCAGCGTGCCAATCTCTTGGCTTGACAACATGCGATCAAAGCGCGCGCGCTCTACGTTAAGGATTTTCCCGCGCAGAGGCAGAACCGCCTGATTGTGCCGCGACCGGCCCTGTTTGGCGGAACCGCCGGCGCTGTCACCCTCGACCAAGAACAATTCAGATTTGGCGGGATCTTTTTCCTGACAATCCGCCAATTTACCGGGCAGGCTGGCCACATCCATTGCCGTTTTGCGGCGGGTCAACTCGCGCGCTTTACGCGCGGCTTCGCGGGCCAAAGCCGCTTCGACAATCTTGCCCACGATATTACGGGCCTCTTGGGGATGTTCTTCAAACCATTCGCCAAGCTTTTCGTTGACCAAATTTTCCACCGCAGGGCGCACTTCTGAGGACACCAATTTGTCCTTGGTCTGGCTTGAGAATTTTGGATCAGGCACTTTGACAGACAACACGCAGGTCAGCCCCTCGCGCGCATCATCGCCTGTGAAATTGACCTTTTCGCGCTTAGCGATACCCGATGTATTGGCGTAGTGGTTGATCGTGCGGGTCAGCGCACCACGAAAACCTGCCAAATGCGTGCCGCCATCACGTTGTGGGATGTTATTGGTGAAGGGCAGCACGTTCTCATGATAGCTGTCATTCCACCACATCGCGACCTCAACGCCGATGCCATCGCGTTCGCCCGACATAAAAATTGGATCTTCCAGCATTCCTGATTTGGAGCGGTCGATATATTTCACGAATTCGCGCACACCGCCCTCATAGACCATCTCGCTGCGCAAAGGTTCGGCTGGGCGTTCATCCTCAAGCACGATTTTGACGCCCGAGTTCAAAAAAGCCAATTCACGCAGACGCGTCTCTAGGGTTTTGAAACTATATTCCAAGTTCGAAAATGTGGTCAGCGAGGCGAGAAAACGCACTTCCGTGCCCTTTTCACCATCGGAGTCCCCCACAACGCGCAAATGCTCGACCGTTTCGCCACGTTCGAACTTGGCGTAATGCTCTTTGCCATTGCGCCAAATGCGCAGTTCCAGCCAATCGGAAAGGGCGTTTACAACCGACACGCCCACACCATGCAGACCGCCAGACACCTTATAGGAGTTCTGATCAAATTTGCCGCCTGCGTGCAGCTGGGTCATAATCACTTCGGCAGCAGATACGCCTTCCTCAGCATGCATATCCACAGGGATACCACGGCCATTATCGCGCACGGAAACTGAATTATCGGCATGAATTTTGACGGAAACTTGCGTGGCGTGACCTGCCAATGCCTCGTCAATGCCGTTATCGACAACCTCATACACCATATGGTGCAGGCCAGAGCCATCATCAGTGTCACCGATATACATACCGGGACGCTTGCGAACTGCCTCTAAGCCCTTGAGAACTTTGATGGAATCTGCGCCGTATTCCTGCGGCGCGGGCGCGTTTTCGGCCATGGGGACCTCTGCCTGTTTCTTATGCAGTTTTATAACGCGTTGTTGTGGGAATGTCACGCCTTTGCCACAATATTTAGCGGTTGAACACCGCAATCGCTATGGCCACCAAGATCAGCAGGCCGCCCGCGATCTTGTTAATCCGTGTCAGCGCCACTGGGTTCGTCACAAGGCGGCGCGCACGATCGACAAAAAGCGCAAAAAACGTATTTCCAACCAATGGCACAAACATGGAGATGGCCCCAATCAGGGCGATATCGGTCGCGTTAATCGTGCTGAGATCAAAGAACCCCGGCAGCATCCCCATGTAGAATAAAATCGCTTTGGGGTTGGCTAAAATCACCGCAAGGCCTGCAATGAACCCTGCCCAGACCCCTTTGCGATTAAGGCGGCTATCGGCGCTGATTTGGTGGCCTGCATGACGGATTAGCATGACCCCCATACCTGCAAAAACAACCACAGCGAGCCAACGCAGCGCCTCCATCACCCAATCATAGCTTGCGACAATCCATGCAAGCCCGACCAAGGCCAGAACTGACCATGCGGTATCCCCCAGTGCCACCCCCAGCATCAGGGGAAACGCCCCACGCATCCCATGCGCCAATGTGCGCGCGGTCAAGGCCAACCACACAGGGCCAGGGGTGAGAAACAGCACGAAAAGCGCGCCCGCATAGAGCGCCATTTGGGCCAGCGTTATTGTCATTGTCCTACCTAATTGGCCGCCTCCACCCCGAGCGGCACCTCTTGCGCACGCGCGCCAAATTCCATGAACAATTCTGCGCCAGTGCCTGTCAAGAAAGCTTGGGCATTCAGCGCGCATATTTCGTCAAAGAGGGCTGCTCGCCTGTCTGCATCAAGATGTGCCGCCACTTCATCCAACAGCACCAAAGGTGCGCGGCCCGTGTCCTGCTTTAACGCGCGGGCATTGGCCAAAATCAGAGAGACCAAAAGGGCCTTTTGCTCACCCGTGGAGCATTGCCGCGCTGGGGCATCCTTGACGCGATAAATCGCGCCAAGATCAGTGCGATGCGGCCCAACCAACGTGCGCCCTGCTGCCATGTCCCGTGACCGCGTATCAGACCACAACGTGACCAAATCGGTGGGCGCGGTAAAACCCTCTCCCTCCTCCAAGGTCAGATCTGCGATAGGGAAACTGGTTTCCGCCTCCTCTTGCGCGGCAGCAATGCGGGTCAAGGCAGCGCTGCGATTGGCGCATATTTGCTCTGCGGCACTCATCATCTGACGTTCAAGCACTGCATACCAACCCGCATCGCGCACCTGATCCTTTAGCAAGCGATTGCGATCCCGCATGGATTTTTCATAGGCCAGAACCGCCTCACCATGATCTGGAAAGAAGCTCAGCGTAATGCGATCCAAAAACCGCCTGCGCCCTTCGGCCCCTTCAATCCAAAGCCGATCTTGCGATGGCACCAGCCAAACCATCCGCAAAAGGCGCGCAAGCGCCAATTGGGGCGCGGATTTCTCATCTATCTCGACCTGACGGGGGCTGCTTGGCTCGGCGCGGGTGATGATCTCATGCACAGTGTCGTCAATCTGCAGGGTCGCCGCCACGCGCCACCCAATCACCTCTGGGCGGCGGATCAAATCCTCGGACGGGGCGCGCCGCAGCCCCCGACCAGGGGACAGCATCGAAATCGCTTCTAAGATATTTGTCTTACCCGCCCCATTTGGCCCATAAATCGCAACAGGCCGCCCATCGAAAGACAGCCGCAAACCACGATGGCTACGAAAATACGACAGATGCAAATTCGAGATATAGGCACTCATCCCGCGCGCTCTTTCAATCTACTTGGCGCGCGCGGCGCCTCAGACCCGCATCGGCATTACAACATAGATCGCGCTGGTGTCGTTCCCTTCGCGCATCAAGGTTGGATCACCCGATGAATTGAACATGAACACAGCGTTCTCGCGATCCACTTGGCTGGCGATTTCAAGCAGGTATTTAGCGTTAAAGCCGATCTCGAGCTTTTCATCCGCATAGGCAACCGCCAACTCTTCCTCGGCGGCGCCTGCATCTGGGGCATTCACCGACAGAACCAAACGATCCTCATCAAGGGACAGTTTCACCGCGCGTGAGCGCTCGGAAGACACTGTGGCAACACGATCAACTGCACGCGCGAATTCAGAGGCATCCACCTCCAATTTGCGAGTGTTTCCCGATGGGATCACGCGCTGATAATCAGGGAAGGTTCCATCAATCACCTTCGAGGTCAGCGTGATCTCAGGTGTAGCGAACCGAATTTTTGTCTCAGATACGGAAACCGCAATCACCGCATCGTCATCTTCCAACAATTTGCGGATTTCACCCACGGTTTTGCGCGGCACGATCACGCCGGGCATGGCCTCGGCACCTGTGGGCAACTCGGTATCCACGCGCGCCAAGCGGTGACCATCTGTGGCAACCGCGCGCAGCATACGTCCCTCTTCACCTTCGGCAATATGGAAATAAACGCCGTTGAGATAATAGCGTGTTTCCTCAGTCGAAATCGCGAATTTGGATTTATCGAACAAGCGGCGCAGCGCCGGCGCTTTGGCAGAGAAATTTGCGCTATATTCGGACGAAGACATCACAGGAAAATCTTCCTTGGGCAATGTCGCCAAAGAGAAATTCGATCGGCCCGCCTGAACGATTAAGCGACCCGAGGCTGCATCATCACTGATTTGCACCAAGGCCCCGTCAGGCAGTTTGCGCGTAATTTCATGCAGTGTGACCGCCGAAACCGTGGTGGCACCCGCTTGTTCGACATGGGCATCCACCTTGTCGACCACCTCAATATCAAGGTCGGTGGCACGAAAGGAAACATGGCTACCATCCGCCTCGATCAACACATTCGCCAAAATAGGGATCGTGTTACGGCGTTCGACAACAGATTGGGCTTGGCTGACAGCTTTGAGCAGGGCCGCGCGCTCGATCGAAAATTTCATAGCCTCGTCTCCAACATATAGCGGGGCGCAGAGGTTACTATCTCTGCGCCGCAGCACAAGTATTTTATCAGCAATGTTTCGATTGGCACAGTCGGGGTCAATGACAATCTTTCGATTGGCATGGCTTAGTGCGGAAAATCACGCCTCCAAAAGACGGCGCAGCAATTCTGCATCTTCCACGAATTGGCTATCCGTGCTCATCAATTCTTCGATTTTGCGGACGCCATGCAAAATGGTCGTATGATCACGGCCCCCAAATTTGCGCCCGATTTCTGGCAAGGATCGCGTTGTGTATTTCTTGCACAAATACATCGCCATTTGCCGAGGACGCACAATATTGCGCGCGCGATTGGGGCTCATCAAATCTGCTGGACGCACTTTGTAATAGTCGCAGGTTTTTTTGATTATTTCATCCATCGTCACCTTGCGGCTGGTCGCGCGCAAAATGTCAGAAAGGCATTCTTGGGTCAGATCGAGCGTGATCTCAGCACCAACCAGGTCAGCAAAGGCGCAAAGACGCGTCAAGGCTCCTTCAAGCACCCGCACATTCGATGAGACACGATGCGCAATGAATTCCAAAACCCCGTCTGCGATTTTCAAATCACGATAGCGTTGGCGCTGTGTCTCGAGTTTGGATTGCAGGATACCAAGGCGCAATTCATAGTCGGTTGGATGTAAATCCACCACCAAGCCGCATTGCAAACGCGAGGCGATCCGACTGTCGAGATCCTCCATATCAACGGGCGCACGATCCCCCGAAATGATAATCTGTTTACCAAGTTCCACCAAAGCGTTGAACGTGTGAAAGAACTCTTCTTGTGTAGAATTCTTGCCTGCGATGAATTGCACATCATCAACCATTAAAACATCAACCGAACGGAACATCTGCTTAAAGCCGATCGTATCTTTTTCCCGCAACGCACGCACAAAGCGATACATGAACTGTTCAGCAGATAAGTAATGAATGCGCTGATTGGGATTGTTTTTGGTCAACTCCCAAGCAATCGCGTGCATCAAGTGGGTCTTGCCAAGGCCAACACCGCCGTAAAGAAACAGCGGGTTAAACGCCACGGGGCCACCTTCGGCAACACGGCGCGCGGCGGCATGGGCCAACTCATTCGGTTTGCCCACGATAAAATTCTCGAACGTGTAAGCAGGGTTCAAATTAGACAAAGGAATGTCCGCATCGGCGCTGATCGCGGCCGAGAGGTCAGGCGCAGACTGCACTGGTGCCCCATCTGCAGGCGTTTGCGGTGCATTAGGTGTTTGGGGCGTGCTCTGCACCAAGAATTCCAAGCGGTCTACTGCAAGCCCTGCGCCATGCAGGTGGCGCAAAATTACATCCCCAAATTTTTGCGAAACCCAAGTGCCAAAGAAATTCGTGGGGACACGGAAACGCGCGATGCGGGCATCGATGCGGTCAAACTCAATCGGCTCAATCCAAGATTTGAAGTTATTTTTTCCAATCGCCGATTGCAGTTCATTACACACATCCGCCCACTTGTCGTTCGTCATCATGCACCTACGCTTATTTTTAATTTTGCCGCATGAGAACCACCGTTCTGGCAGTTCCCACGCGGATCATCCCCGCTTAACGTTTTCAGAAAATCTGCCTGACCCATTGCAAGTCCAACGGCATAATTATGCCCGCTTGCAACGTCCAAACCGCGAGAGCGAACCGTCTTGAACAATTTTTACAAAAAAGGTGCCCACTCGCAGTTTGCGAGATCCTTTTTTGCCGTTCTTAAAATACGGTCACTCTCTCGAGGGAACACAAACACCTTCGGTGCAGACGCTTGGCATCTAAGCCATAGGTCACAGCGATAACCATGCGTAGAAACGCAAAGGCATCACTCAAACGATAGGCAGATTAATCCACCCTGCGCCGCGCACAAAAATTTGCGCGCGTTGGTTTTTACACCTGTCAGCTGTCCCCCCAGACAATCTGAATCACCTTGCGAAGCTAGCGGGAGTCGCGCCCCCCTCGCAATAGAACTTCACGCTTGACACAATTCTTTTTCAAACCCGAATCTGATGCATCCGCAGAACGGCCTTGATCAGCAAAGATTTTCCCAAAAAAAACGCCCGCAGAAGCGGGCGAATTTGTCATAATAATTAGGTCAAAGCCCAATATTACTTGGCCGAAAGCGCCTTCACACGGGCCGATAGGCGCGACATTTTCCGCGCAACCGTGTTTTTATGCAGGACACCTTTTGTCACACCGCGCATCAGCTCAGGCTGTGCATCGCGCAACGCGGCTGCAGCAACAGATGCATCGCCTGTTGCAATCGCTTCTTCAACTTTGCGCAGGTAGGTGCGGATACGCGAACGGCGCGCTTTATTTACTTCATAGCGGCGCTCATTCTGGCGGGCGCGTTTTTTGGACTGAGGCGTATTTGCCATCGGTTGATCCCTTCTCTCAGGCTCGTATCAATTAAAATGCAACGCGCGCCTGTCCAGCACCAACCACGGGTTTATAACCGGGTCCTCTGGCCAAAGCGGGCCTCACACGCATGTCTGAAGCGCGCATTACGGGAATTCTGACAGAATGTGAAGCCCTGAATCACTTGTCGCGAAACTGGGCTTCGCGCTTTTCAAGAAAGGCTGCCATGCCTTCCTTTTGATCTTCAGTGGCAAATAGCGCATGAAACAGGCGGCGTTCAAACAAAACGCCTTCACGAAGCGTGGTTTCATAGCTGCGATTGACCGATTCTTTGACAGCCATCACAGTGACCATGGATTTCTCAGCAATCTTGGCCGCCGCACCCATGACCTCTTCCATCAATTTTTTGGCAGGGACAACACGGCTGACAAGACCTGCCCGCTCTGCTTCTTCAGCGGTCATAAAGCGGCCTGTCAGATGCATATCCATCGCTTTCGACTTACCCACAAAACGGGTGAGGCGCTGCGTGCCGCCGATCCCCGCGACAATGCCCAAATTGATCTCAGGCTGTCCGAATTTTGCAGTATCCGCTGCAATGATGAAGTCGCACATCATCGCCAATTCGCATCCCCCGCCCAAGGCATAACCCGCAACGGCGGCAATAATGGGCTTACGACAGCGCAGTAATTCTTCGGTCTCAGTTGTGAATAAATCGCCTGCGAATACATCGACAAAGCTTTTCTCGGACATTTCTTTGACATCTGCCCCAGCGGCAAAGGCCTTATCCGAGCCAGTAATAACGATTACGCGAACCTTATCATTAGAATTGGCGGATTTAATGACCTTGGACAATTCGCCGAGCAACTGAATGTTCAGCGCGTTCAACGCATCGGGTCTGTTCAGCTTGATTAGGCAGACATGGTTTTCAATGTCCACAATCAGGGTTTCATAGGCCATCGCCAGTCAATCCTCGCAGGTTCGCATGTGCGGCAGGGTTAACAGGATAAGCCAAAAGTTGAAACTACCTTTGGCAGGCAGGGCAGTAGAAACTTGACCGTCCCGATTGCACAATACGGCGGATCACGCCCGCGCATCCCGACTTGAGGCAAGGCTGGCCTTCGCGGTCATAGGCTTGGAATCCATGCTGGAAATATCCTAATTCCCCATCTGCTTGGCGATAGTCACGCAAGGATGACCCGCCCGCTTCAAGTGCCTCGAATAAAACCTCGCGAATGATTGGGACAAGGGACGCAACACGCGCAGGTGCAATTCGACCTGCTTGACGGGTTGGGGATATCCCCGCGCGAAACAGGGATTCGCAAACATAGATATTTCCCAAGCCCGCCACGATCCGCTGGTCGAGCAATGCCGCCTTGATCGGTGTTTTGCGCCCAGACAGCGCATCGACCAAATAGCGTTCATCAAACTGGTTGCCCAAAGGTTCTGGGCCAATCTCGCGGATCAGCCAGTGATCCGCCTCACCCGCAGTCGCAAACAAATCCATCGCACCAAATCGGCGTGGATCGTTAAAGGTGACACGCGCGCCTTGTGCCAGTTCGAAAACAACGTGATCATGTTTTTGAGGGGCAGGATGGCCATGCACGAACTGCGCAAGTGTCTCGCGCGCGCCTTCAGGCAGCGAAATTAACATCCGCCCCGACATGCCCAAATGGATCAAAACAGTCGTGCCGCGATCTAAATCCATCAAGATGTATTTCGACCGCCGCCGCAGACGCAAGATACGCGCTCCAGAAACATCCCGCGCCATATTGGCAGGGAATGGCCAACGCAAACCCTCACGATTGAGGCGCAATTCTGTGATCACCTGCCCCTCCATCACGGGGATAAGACCACGGCGCACTGTTTCCACTTCGGGAAGTTCTGGCAAATTCTTCACTCCTTGTTCCAAGCGTCGCATTGTCAGGCGGCCCTCGCTGCCTATAAGAGAGGGGAGTTGAGAAGGAGGGCAAGGCCCGATGACATCGAAAGATGAAAGCCAAGACAGCCGCACCACCCATTTCGGGTTCCAAACCGTGGGCGAGGATGAAAAGGCAGGCATGGTGCATGGCGTGTTTTCCAATGTGGCAAGCCGCTATGATGTGATGAATGATGTCATGTCCGGAGGCATCCACCGCGTTTGGAAAGATGCGATGATGGATTGGCTTGCTCCGCGCGCGGGTCAGGACTTGCTCGATGTTGCGGGCGGGACAGGCGATATCGCTTTCCGCTTTCTCAAGCGCGCACCTTCTGCGACGGCAACAGTGCTTGATATGACGCAATCCATGCTGATCGAGGGGCAAAAGCGCGCTGAAGCCGCGCATATGGTCGACAGTCTGAATTGGATTGTGGGCGATGCCATGGCGCTGCCCTTTGAAAACAATCGTTTTGACGTCTACACTATCAGCTTCGGCATCCGTAACGTGACCCGAGTGCAGGATGCGCTGAATGAGGCGTTTCGCGTCCTCAAACCTGGTGGACGCCTGATGGTTTTGGAATTCAGCCAATTGCCGAATACGGGCCTGCAAAAGCTTTATGACCTCTATTCATTCAATATGATTCCGCGCATGGGTCAGATGATCGCCAATGATCGCGACAGCTATCAATATTTGGTCGAGTCGATCCGTAAATTCCCAGACCAAGAGACCTTTGCAGGGATGATCCGCGCCGCTGGGTTTGAGCAAGTATCCTATCGCAATCTCAGCTTTGGCATCGCCGCGCTGCATTCCGGTTGGAAAATTTAACCGATGCGCGGGCCACATAATATTTGGCGTGTTATCCGCACAGGCGCCACATTCGAGCGCACAGGTGCAATGCGTGTCGCGCTTGAGGCACTGAAGGCACCGCGATCCTTGCGCATTGCGGCGCGGGTTTTGGGCCTGCCGTTTGCATGGCTAGGGCATCGCGGCGACCCCGCCCTACCACCTGTCACACGCGCGCTGACCGCCCTTGGCCCTGCCTATATCAAATTTGGGCAAATTCTATCCACCCGCCCTGATGTGGTCGGGTCAGAATTGGCTCAACAATTGCGGGTGCTGCAAGACAAGCTGCCGCCCTTTTCAACAGAGCGCGCCAAAAAGGTCATTTCTGAGGAATTGGAAATTCCTGTTGAGCAATTATTCAGCGCCTTTTCCGAGCCTGTCGCAGCCGCCTCGATCGCACAAGTGCATCAGGCGACCTTAGCGGAGACAGGACAAGAGGTTGCTGTCAAGGTGTTACGCCCCCAAATCGGGCGCGCCTTTCGTAAGGATATCAATGCCTTTTATCTCATCGCATGGCTGGTCGAAACCCTTGCGCCCGCCACGCGTCGGTTGCGTCCACGCGAAGTGGTCGAGCATTTTGAAGGTATTGTTCTGCAGGAGCTTGATCTGAGGATCGAAGCCGCAGCAGCAGGGGAATTCGCGGCCAACACGGCAAATGACGAAGGCTTTGATGTGCCCCAAATTCAATGGGGCCTGTCATCGCGGCAGGTGATGACGATGAGTTGGGTCAAAGGTGTGCCGCTTGGCGATGTCACAGCTATTGACGCAGCAGGCTTTGATCGCCGCTCCTTAGCCGCGCGCGTGCTGCAGATGTTCCTACGCCATGCGCTGCGGGATGGCTATTTCCATGCCGATATGCACCAAGGAAATCTAAAAGTTTCACCTGTGGGTGACATCGTGGCCTTGGATTTCGGGATCATGGGGCGGCTGGATGAATACACGCGCCGCGTCTACGCCGAAATTTTGATGGGCTTTATTCGCAAAGATTACCGCCGCGTGGCAGAAGTGCACTTTGAAGCGGGATATGTGCCCGCAGATCGCGATGTTGATCAATTCGCGCAAGCCCTCAGATCGGTTGGTGAGCCAATTTTTGGCATGGATGCAAGCCGAATTTCCATGGCGCGACTTCTGTCATATCTATTTGATGTGACAGAAAAATTTGGTATGGAAACGCGCACTGAACTGATCTTGTTGCAACGCACGATGGTTGTTGTTGAGGGGGTTGCGCGCTCACTTGATCCACATATCAATATTTGGGATGTGGCAAGGCCCGTGGTCGAAGATTACATCGCTCGCAACATCGGGCCTAAAGCTGTGATCGCCGACCTTCTGAAAACGGCAAAGGTTCTTGCGCGGTTCGGCCCGCGTTTGCCAGATTTGGCCGAGGCGGCGCTGCTTGCGCAGGTCAACACCAAACCAACAAAGCCACCCTCGCGATGGAAGGAACGCATGGCCTATGGCGCGCTCGGATTTGGTTTGGCGGGGGGGATTTTGGCAATCGCTGAATTCTTATAGACGGTCTTGTAGAATGCACAGCGCCTCAACCTGATCGGCGGCCATTTTTCAGATCATCTGCCATCGTTGGCATCCGCACTCCCAAATACAAGGCCTCACGAGGCTAAAGCCTAGTGAAAGAAACTTTAGCATCGATTAAACGGCTTTTGCACTTCCTCCAAAGCCGTGGTTAACTGCACGAGTTAACAATCTGCTCAAATAGGATGGCATAACGATGGCGCGGATGATTTACATTCTCAATGGCCCAAACCTTAATCTCTTGGGCAAGCGAGAGCCGCATATTTATGGACATGAAACCCTTGAAGATGTTGAACGGCGGTGTAAGGCACTACTTCCCGAAGGGTTTGATCTCTCTTTGCGCCAATCAAATCACGAAGGCCAACTAATTGACTGGATCCATGAGGCGCGCGAAGCGGCCTGTGGTATTGTCTTAAATCCGGGCGCCTATACCCACACCTCAATCGCAATTTATGATGCGCTTTGTGCATATGAAGGGCCAGTGATTGAGGTGCATATATCGAATGTTCACAAACGCGAAGCGTTTCGCCATCATTCTTATGTCTCGGGGCGTGCCGAAGGCGTTATCGCAGGGCTTGGCCTTGACGGGTATGAAGCCGCCATGCGGCGCATCGTGACCCTAAACGGCGCGTAATTACCCCATGCGACATCCATGCCATAGTTTTCGGATATAGGTTTCCACAGTCCCGCCAAGCACATCGTGTTGGCGGGGCAAATCTGCTTGCGCACCCCCGTTGGTGCGGTCTCAATCAACTCAAGCTGGCCATTTTCATGCTCGGCATGCGACTGATACGGCTTATAGTCGCCCCGCTGATCCGCCTTGGAATTTTGTCTGGGATGCGCGCCTTTGTGACAGATGCATGTCAGGTTACGCAAAAAGCCAAAAATTTCTGAGATCTGCCATATCTTCACAACAGCGCAAGCTTCGGTCTTTATGAGGCAACCAAATTTTGCGAGATGGATCATGACGACAGCTTATCGCCCAGCCCATGAATTGATTGATGAAATCGCCACAGGTAATCTTTCCCCAAGTGCGCTGATGGAAGACAGCTTGGCGCGCATCGCAGCGATTAATCCCAAGATCAATGCCATCGTGGCGCTCCGTGATGAAGCCGCCTTGATGGACGAAGCCCACGCCATGGACGCAGCCCCTGTAAAAGGGCCACTGCATGGCCTGCCTTTTGCTGTGAAAGATTTGGTTGCCACCAAAGGAATCACAAGCAGCTGGGGATCGCCCATTTTCAAAGATTTCGTGCCAAGCAAAGACCATCTTCTTGCCGCGCGCCTACGGGCAGCAGGGGCGATTTTAATCGGCAAAACAAATGTGCCTGAGTTCGGTTTAGGGTCCCACAGCTTTAATCCGATCTATGGTACAACCAAAAACCCATATGATTTGAAAAAATCAGCAGGCGGATCATCAGGCGGTGCCGGTGCGGCTTTGGCCGCGGGTTTGGTCAGTCTTGCTGATGGATCAGACATGATGGGAAGCCTACGCAATCCTGCCGCATGGAACAATCTATACAGCCTCAGGCCCACGCATGGGCTTGTACCCGCCGAACCCCAAGGTGAAATGGTTATGCATCCCTTGTCCACCGATGGACCAATGGCACGCAACCCTCAAGATTTGGCGCTTTTGTTGAATGTTCTCGCGGGGCCTGATCCGCGCGTGCCATATCACTGGCCCAAAATCGATTTTCAAAACCTGCCAAATTTCGCTGGGGCCAAGATTGCATGGCTTAGCGATTGGGGTGGGGCCTTGGCTATGGAGCCAAGCCTGATGACCCATCTCGAAGGGGCCTTGCCAATTTTGACGGAAGCAGGTGCAACAGTTGCGCCAGAAAAACCGCTTTTCCCTTTCGAGAAGATTTGGGCTTCTTGGTGCGGACTTCGGCATTTTGCTATCTTGGGAAAATTGGGCAGCTATGCATCAAACCCTATCCAACGCGACCTGCTAAAACCCGAAGCGATTTGGGAGATAGAGGGCGGCAAATCCCTAACCCCTGCTGATATCCTAGTCGCAAGCGCAGATCGCTCAGACTGGCTGCGGGCCGTTGCGCGAGCCTTTGAAGGCTTTGATTTCTTTGCCCTACCCGCAACACAGACATGGCCCTTTGCGGCGGAGATGCGCTATCCCGATGCTATCAATGGCAGCGCAATGGACACCTATCACCACTGGATGGCGGTCGTCACTCCCGCAAGCCTTGGCGGCTTGCCCGCCCTAACCTTGCCAGCTGGGTTTGGTGAAACAGGCCTTCCCGCAGGCATTCAAATCATCGGGCCAAAAGGATCAGATGCGCGGCTTCTGGCATTCGCCAATGCCTATCACAAAGTCAATCCGTGGAAAGACAAACACCCCGCACTGTGAGCACTGCCGTAGACTTTTTAGAAAGTATGAAGAGATTGATAGACTACTCTACTTAGGCGCCGCGCTGTTGTGAAGATATGGCATATCTCAGAAATTTTTGGCTTTTTACACAAGTTGACACGCACCTGTCACAAAGACGCGCCATCTGAGACGAAATTTGGTAGCGGATCAGCGGGGCGACTATGGGCGGCACTTCAACAGCGCCAATGCCAAAACGAGTTTTGATCATTTCGGACGCATGGGGCGGCCAGATCAATGGCGTGGTGCGCACTTACCAAAATATCATAGCGGGGCTTGAAGCGCGCAATGTGGATGTTCGGGTCATTGGCCCAGAAGATTTTCGGCGGATGCAGAGATGTCATCAGTGAACGTGAATACGGCTCGGATAGAGTTACACAAACGGGAGCAATGCGCACGCGGGCGGGAGCAAACACGCAGCCACGCGCGCGCGGGACGCGCAACAAAAAAGGTGGATAAAAGGGCGGATGATCGCCACAAATTAACCGCCAATATACTGATATTGCATGACAATTTGCCAAAGGGTGGTGCCGCTGAAGGGACTCGAACCCCCGACCCCATCATTACGAATGACGTGCTCTACCAGCTGAGCTACAGCGGCCACGGGCGCGCTCTTAGCAAGGTTGTACGCGCTTGTGTAGACCTAATGTGATCCGTGTTTAATTTACGCCACGGGCTGCCTGCACCGCGTCTGCGCCCTTACTGGCGTCCTCCTCATCATCAATTCGGAATTCAGGGCCCAAAGTTAACGTATCCTCGCCCGATACGGGCTCGACCACAGGCTCTGATGGGGCTGACTGCTGCGGGGTTGCAACTGTTTCAGGCGTTTCCACCGCAGCAGGGCTTGGGCCATCCAGGGCGCCCACGATCAAAGGCAGCATTTGTTCAGGCCCTTGCAGCGCGGCCTCACTTTGCGGTGGCACCGCCCAATGCAATGTGTCGAACCCATCACAATGGGTGCAGGTTGGGCGCCATTCGGCGTGAACATGGCCACAGGCCTCGCACAACCATTGCGGCCCACGCGATGCTGTAACTGCTTTTGCAAGCCAAGCCCGCACCAGACGATCTTCACCGCCTTCGCCGCGCTCAATTGCGGCCATAACAGTCAGGCTGCGCGCATCTGGCTCATCCTGTGCCAAACTGCCAAGGGCCTTGCGGGCCTCGCCAAATTCCTTCGCGGCGATTTGCAATTCCGCCTCCAAAAGGCGTGCCTCGCGGTGGCCTTGATGCTGCTTTAACAAAGGACGGAAGCGTTTGATCCGCGCCTCTGGCGTTTCTTCGGGAACGATTTCGGCAAAAGCTGCGGCTAGATCAGGGTGCGGCGCAAGACCCCATGCTTTTTGGATCACCGATGCGGCCTGCTTTGCCTTACCCTCGGCAATCGACATGCGCGCCGCCATCACTGCGGCGGGCACAAGGCTGGGAGATTGGCGATTGGCGGATTTTGCCAGCTCTGTCGCACGGGCAATTTGGCCATCTGCCAAAGCCTCACGCGCATCGGCAAGGGCCAAGACAGCATCACGGCGCTTATGCACATCGCGCGGCAAAGTGCCTGACCGCAGTTTTGCATTCAATGTGGCCCGCGCCCCTGCCCAATCTTCATATTGCGCCTGAAGACGCAGCAAGGTGTCCTGCATATCCGCATTTTTGGGTCGCAGGGCGAGGGCCTTTTCGGCGAGTTTCAAAGCGGTGTCGGTGTCACCTGCGGCCAATTTCTGCTGCAACAAGCCCCGAACACCAACAAAACGGGTGCGCTCATCTTGAACCAAGGCTTTGAATGCTTCGGTCGCGCGGGCCTTGTCGCCCGCCATTTCCGCCCCTTGGGCAATCAATAAATTCGTCACCTCTGGCCGCGCCAGCAGCTTGGCTGCGCGCTCTGCTTTACGGATGGCCAAATGCCCTTCACCCGCGGCAAGGGCGAGGATCGAGTCCGACAATGCCTCAAACCCGCGTTTTTCGCTGCGGCGATTGAAATAACGGGTCAATGCAGTTTCATCGCCATTGAGGAAACGGATACCCGCCACGACCAGCCCTGTGAGGCGCATCAAAACCCACACCAGAACCAAAGCGGCCAGCGCCAACAACACCGACACAAAAGGCGTCAGAACAAATTCGCGCCCTGCCACCGTGATTAGCGCCACATCACCGATCTCGAGCAAATAGGTGGCCCCAATCGCCAAAACGGCGGTGGCGGCTACGAAAACCAGCGCCTTGAGCATGGACCACAACATCACATCGCCCCCCTTAACCCGCTTGACCGATTGCGGCGCGATAGGTTTCGAAGGCCTCAGTCACAGAGAGACGCACCTCAACCTGAGCGACCCAATCCGAAAACACGGCTTGGGCAGGGGCAGGCAGGGCCGAAAGTTCGGCCAAAGCCAAAGACAAATCGCCTTGATCAACGGCCCCTTGGGCACGGGACAAGATTGCATCTGGGTCATCCCCGTCACGCGGGCTGAGCGACCGACCACCAATTTGGCCTTGCAGGAACGCCCCTACGCGCGCGCTTAGTGTATCGCCTGCCGTTTCGCGCAAGGCAATTGGCAGCGCATCACGCGCCAAGGGCGCAAATTCCGTGCGAAGCTGCGACAGGCGCACCAGTCCCGTCTCGGCCGCAGTGTGCAACAGGGCGGGGGCGGTGATGCCTGATCCTGCCTCCGCATCAGATAGCGCAGCTGCAAACGGCACACCGCTTTCCATCGCCAATGTCAGGCGCACAATCGCGCTGCTGGCCTGCAGGCGTGCCACCTCACTGGTGATCGTCTCACGCAACGCGGCGAGTTCGGTTTCAGCATCTTGTGAAACGGCCTCAAGCGCGCCCCGTTGGCTGTCTACTAGCGCCTGCAATGTGGCAATCTGCTGATCCAATGCGACACCATTTGCCCCCAAAAGTGAAACATCTACACCTTCTGGGCGGGCTTCAAGCGTGGCAATGCGCGATTGCAGATCGGAGAGCGCGTTGGCTTGCGCCGCAAGATCGGCGTCAAGCGCATCAATCTTGGTGGTGATTGGGGTCAAATCAACCTGCGGCACCGAGACTGCATCAAGATCCGCGCGAAGATCGGCCAAACCCGCCTCAAGCGGCGCAAGATCGACTGTGGCGGCCCCTTGGTCCGCGAGGCCTGCGCGCAGTTCATCCTGTGTTGCCTCAATGGCAGAGAGACGCGCAGCAATATCATTGGAGGGCTCCGCACTTGGCAAAAGACTGGCCGCAGCGAAGCCAAGCCCTGCAGCAAGACCACCCCCTAAAACCATCGGCCAAACCGAATTGCGCGGCTTTGGCGAAGTCGGGGCAGCAGGCGCTGTATCGGATTGGCTTGGCACAGCATCCGTTGCGGGCTTTGTTGCCGCTTTCGGCGCAGGTTTTGCAGTGGTTTTTGCCGTGGTCTTTACAGCCGCTTTGGGTGTCGCCTTCGCTGAGGTCGATTTACGCGCCTGTGAGGGTGTTCGTTTTGAACGCGACCCTGTCGAAGCCTGCGAAGATGTTGATTTTTTTTCCGCCATACAGACCTCTTACCCGTCAGAATCATGCTGTCCAGTTACATTGACAGCGTTTTTCAGCAGCTTAGAGCAGCCATCCCATGCGCTCAAGCCTTGCAGGCCACCCGATCGCGCCTTTAGCGAAGATATCTCGCTAGCGCGTCAATCATCGCGCCTGCATTAGGGGATTGCGCTACAGATACCCGCGCTTGAAACGCGGCAGGGATGGCATCAGCGGTTGCTGCACTGATCGCAACAAGCCTCAAATCCGCGCCCATGTTTTGTGGCAAGGCCGCAAAAAACAAGGCTGCAGAGCGGGGTGAAAACAGCGGGACAACAATCGACCTATCGCTTTGAAAAAGTGAGGTAAATTCAACATCAGGGGCCAGTGCAACCTGCTCGTATATCGCCAAGTGATCAGCTGTCTGGCCTGCGGCTTGCAAGGTCGCACACAGATCGCCCGCTTGGTGGTGCCCATGCAGATGGAGCACCCGCGCCGAGCGCGGGAGATCGGCCAAGATCAACGCTGAAAGATCGGTGACATCACCCTCCGCAGATCGCGCCACGAAACCCAAAGCCCGCGCCGCTTGCGCGGTTTTTTGCCCAACACAATAGGCTGTGACCCCCAATGCCGCGTCAGGTTCCTTTGACAATTCAGCAAAGGCAGAAACCCCGTTTTCCGAGGTGAACACGACCGCATCATAGCGCGAGATATCCACATCCACGGGGATCACAGACATCGTCATCAGGGGATGGATCGAAAGCGCGGGCCGCTGACCCAAAGCCGCCGTCATCTCATCAGCAAACCGCTGCGATTGCGCAGCAGAACGGGTCAGAAGGATCAAAGGGCAAGCATTGTCAGCCATAGCCTGCGATGATACCTGCCTTGCGAGGCGCTTACAATTGGCTTCCATCGCAGATATCTTTGGTCTGCAATGGGCGAAGGATCCACGGGGCATGACCGCAGGGCAAAGACTAAACATCTTGGGGCTGGAATCGAGCTGTGATGATACGGCCGCTGCGGTGCTGCGCCGCGAGGGTTCTGGGGATCTTATTCTTCTCTCTTCTGTTGTGGCAGGTCAAACGTCCCTGCACGCCGAATTTGGTGGCGTGGTTCCCGAACTGGCCGCGCGCGCCCATGCTGAAAAATTGGATCACATGGTCGAAGAGGCCTTGGCGCAGGCAGATATCCCCTTAGCCGACATAGACGCCATCGCGGTCACTGCGGGCCCTGGTCTCATTGGGGGCGTTTTGTCAGGCGTCATGGCCGCCAAAGGATTAGCTTATGGTCTGGGCAAGCCCTTGATTGGGGTTAATCATTTGTCAGGCCACGCCCTGACCCCACGCCTGACAGATGGGATGCGTTACCCCTATCTGATGCTCTTGGTGTCAGGGGGGCATTGCCAGTTTTTACATGTCAAAGGCCCTGACGATTTCACGCGCCTCGGGGGCACAATTGACGATGCCCCGGGCGAAGCCTTCGATAAGGTTGCACGGATCATGGGATTGCCTCAACCTGGCGGGCCATCAGTGGAAAAGGCAGCACAATCTGGGGATGCCCGCCGATTTTCACTTCCCCGTCCGCTCTTGGATCGCGAGGGCTGCGATATGTCATTCTCAGGCCTAAAAACGGCTGTGCTGCGCCAACGTGATCAATTGGTTGCCGCCCAAGATGGGCTTTTTGAACAAGACCGCGCGGATATTTGTGCCAGTTTCCAAGCTGCAATGCGTGATGTTTTGGCCGAGAAATCACGCCGCGCCTTGGCCTTGGCAGATGGGATCACGGGCTTCGCTGTGGCGGGTGGGGTGGCCGCAAATCAGACCCTGCGCAAGGCGCTTGAGGCTGTCTCGGATGAGGCCAATACGCCATTTGTCGCGCCACCATTGGCCCTATGCACAGACAATGCTGCTATGATCGCCATGGCGGGGCTAGAACGCTATCTCGAAGGGGCGCGGGATGATATGACGTTATCCGCCCGCCCACGCTGGCCCTTGGATCAAAGCGCCCATGCCATGCTTGGCTCAGGAAAAAAGGGGGCGAAGGCATGATTGATATCGCAGGCGCAGGCGCCTTTGGCACAAGCCTTGCCATAGCATTGGCCCGTGCGGGTCGGCCTGTGCGCCTTTGGGCCCGCGATGGTGCCGAAAACATGCGCCAATCCCGCGAAAATGCGAAACGTCTGCCCGATATCCGCTTGCCTGACCAAGTAGAAGTCACGGATGATTTAGACGCGCTGAGAAGCGATATTTTGCTACTGGCCATTCCCACGCAAAAGCTTGGGTCATTTTTAGATGGCTATAGGCCGCGCGCGGGTTATCTTGTCTCCTGCGCGAAGGGGATTGATTTGACCACGGGTCTTGGCCCTGCATCACTGCTGAGCGCGCGATTTCCAGACAAAGTTGCGGCACAGCTCACGGGTCCCAGTTTCGCGGTCGATATCGCGCGCGGCCTGCCAACTGCCCTGACCTTGGCGTGTCAGGATGCGACCGCCGTGACTACGCTACAAAAGGCGCTATCCACGCCCAATCTACGCCTTTACGGAAGCACCGATGTTATCGGGGCAGAGATGGGGGGCGCCCTCAAAAATGTAATCGCCATTGGGGCAGGTGCAGTCATGGGGCGGGGCTTGGGCGAGAGCGCGCGCGCCGCCCTTATGGCCCGCGGCTTTGCCGAAATGCGCAGGATCGCATGCGGGTTTGGCGCGATAGATGAAACGCTTTCAGGACTGTCGGGACTTGGCGACTTGATCCTGACCTGCACTTCGGAAAAATCGCGCAATATGCGCTTTGGCCTCTCCCTGACCCAAGGCACAGCTTGGTCGGAGGACAGCACAGTTGAGGGGGTTGCGACCGCGCGGGGCTTGGCCGCGCGGGCTGAAATTGACACACCCCTTGTCGATGCCGTGGCCAAGCTGAGCGCAGGTGAAGTAGAGTTTGACGAAATAACAGAGGCGCTTTTGGCGCGCCCTTTGACCATGGAGTAAAGAAAATGCGTTACGCGTTGATGTGCACAGACAAGGCCGAAGCCCTACAAACCCGCCTTGATAACCGCGAGGCCCATTTGGCCTATATCGCCGAGACAGGCGTGGTTGAAATGGCAGGCCCACTTTTGGATGAGGCAGGCAAGATGATCGGATCGCTCGTCATCATCGAGGTCGAAACCCGCGCAGACGCCGAAGCTTGGGCCACAAATGATCCTTACGCAAAAGCAGGGCTTTTTGCGAAAACCCGCATCGAAGCATGGAAAAAGGTCATCGGCTGATGGCGTATTGGCTGTTCAAATCCGAACCCGACACGTGGAGTTGGGCGCAGCAATCTGCCCGCGGGGATCAGGGAGAGGAATGGAACGGCGTGCGCAATTATCAGGCGCGTAACTTCATGCGGCAAATGGAAATCGGGGATCAGGGGTTTTTCTATCATTCCCAGACCGAAAAGGCCGTGGTGGGCCTTGTCGAAGTCATCGCCAAAAGCCACCCCGACAGCACCACGGACGACCCGCGTTGGGACTGCGTGGATATCAAAGCCCTCCGCCCCATGCCCCGCCCTGTGAGTTTGGAAATAGTTAAGGCCGAGCCTCGTCTTGCCGAAATGGCCTTGCTGCGCCAATCGCGCCTCTCGGTGCAACCCGTGACACCAGAGGCCTGGGATATCATCTGTAAAATGGGTGGGCTGGAATAAAGAAGGAGGGCCCCGATCAGATCGGAACCCTCCGCCACCCACGCACTCTTCTCGCTCCGCACGTGTTCGAATGAGGGCCCGCCATACTGATCAGGCAGGGTGTGGATAACATAACCCCCTGCGAGCAATCAAAGAAAAAGCAAGTCGAATTTTATCGATCACATAAGAAGGCCCCCAACACCGCCGTGGCAGTTGGAGGCCTGTTTGACTGATAAAGCGGTCAGGTTCAGCGATACACGCTTTCTTTACCGAAATGCTTGACCAGCATGTAATAGATCACAGCGCGGTATTTGTTCCGCTCTGAGCGACCATAGGTTTCGATGACGCTATTGATCGCATCCATCAACTGAGGGCCATCGGCCAGACCCAGTTTCTTGATCAGAAAATTATTCTTCACCGTTTCCAATTCGGACGGTTGGCTGCCTGCCACTGTTGAGGCGTCTGCATTATAAATGGACGGCCCTAGACCAATCGTCACCTTGGTCAGAAGATCCATATCCGCATCCATGCCGCATTTGTTTTTCAAATCGCCCGCATATTTGGCGATTAAATCATCACGTTTGCCCATCACAAACTCCCCCTAAAGACACATTGGCCCGAAGGGTAATCCCATCGGGCTAAGGGCAGACTGGCAAGTCACAGATAAAAAATAAACCTAAAAATAAAAGATCGGGCGTTTTTGCCCGATCTTTCAATCTTTTCAGTCATATCGCGCAGGGTCGCGCGTCAGTAGCGGTAATGCTCTGGCTTGAATGGGCCTTCAGGCTGAACACCGATATAATCCGCTTGGGATTTATCCAGCTTGGTCAGTTTCACGCCAATCCGATCCAAATGCAGACGGGCCACTTTCTCGTCCAAATGCTTGGGCAGAATGTAAACCTCGTTCTTATAATTTCCGCCATTCTTCCACAGTTCAATCTGCGCAAGCACCTGATTGGTGAAAGAAGCGGACATCACGAAAGAGGGGTGACCTGTGGCATTACCAAGGTTCAACAAGCGGCCTTCAGACAAAAGAATGATGCGGCTGCCCGAGGGCATTTCGATCATATCCACCTGCTCTTTGATATTCGTCCATTTGTGGTTTTTCAAAGCCGCAACTTGGATCTCATTGTCGAAATGGCCGATATTGCCCACGATGGCCATATCCTTCATTTCGCGCATATGTTCGATGCGGATGACGTCCTTATTGCCCGTGGTGGTGATGAAGATATCCGCGCTTGCGACCACATCTTCCAACAGTACCACTTCGAACCCGTCCATCGCGGCCTGAAGCGCGCAAATCGGGTCTACCTCGGTGACTTTGACGCGAGCGCCCGCGCCGCGCAAACTCGCGGCGGAACCTTTGCCCACATCGCCATAACCACAGACGACAGCAACCTTACCTGCCATCATCGTATCAGTCGCGCGGCGGATGCCGTCAACGAGCGATTCCTTACAGCCGTATTTATTGTCGAATTTCGACTTGGTGACGCTGTCATTGACGTTGATCGCAGGGAAGGGCAACTGACCCTCACGCACCAATTGATAAAGGCGGTTCACGCCTGTGGTGGTTTCCTCAGACACGCCCTTGATCTGGTCGCGCACTTTGGTGAACCAGCCCGGGCTTTGCGCCATGCGCTTTTTGATCTGCGCTTTGATCACTTCTTCTTCTTCGGATTGCGGCACAGGGATGATGTCCTCGCCCGCTTCAGCGCGCGCGCCCAAAAGAACGTAAAGGGTCGCATCACCGCCATCGTCCAAGATCATGTTGGGGCCATCAGCAAAGAGGAAGGATTTATCAAGATAATCCCAATGCTCTTCCAAGGTTTGGCCTTTGATGGCGAAAACAGGAATGCCGGCCTTGGCAATCGCGGCGGCCGCGTGATCTTGGGTCGAGAAGATATTGCAGCTTGCCCAACGCACATCGGCACCCAAAGCCGCCAATGTTTCAATCAGAACGGCAGTCTGAATGGTCATATGCAAAGAACCGACAATGCGCGCGCCTTTGAGGGGCTTTTCGGCGCCATATTCCGCACGCAATGCCATCAGGCCTGGCATTTCTGTTTCAGCAATGTCCAATTCTTTGCGGCCATAATCGGCAAGGGCGATATCTTTGACGATGTAATCGTTCACGAGTGCAGCCTCCTTGAGGGCAGATAATCATGTCTCTAATTTAGCGTGGCCATAGCAGCCTTGCGGCCCCACGGCAATGGCACTGCGTCCATTCGCGCGGGATGCGTTGCATCTGAAGCGAAGGGCTATATGGTTTCGCAAAACGTGAAGGACAAAAGAACCTATGCCGCGCTCAACACCCATCCGTGCTTGGCAACGAATGCTATCGGGTCGAAGGCTAGACCTGCTTGACCCCACACCCGTTGATATCGAGATCGAGGACATCGCCCATGGCCTCGCGTTCGTAGCGCGTTGGAACGGTCAAACGCACGGCGATTATCCTTATTCCGTGGCTGAGCATTCGCTGTTGGTTGAACAGATTTACGACCTGCAACATCCCAACGGCCCCTTGAAATGGAATCTGGCTGCGCTTTTGCACGATGCGCCCGAATATGTGATTGGCGATATGATCAGCCCCGTTAAATCCGCCGTGGGGCCTGGATATGCGGAGTTGGACGCGCGCTTAACCGCTGCAATTCATCTGCGGTTTGGCCTGCCTGCAGAATTGCCCAAAACGGTCAAAACACGGATCAAGCAAGCGGATCGCATCAGCGCGTGGATCGAGGCCGTGCAAATCGCGGGCTTTTCAGAAACCGAAGCAGATCAATTTTTTGGCAGGCCCGAAGCCAAGCTTCTGTCGCAAATCACCCTTGCGCTGCGCCCGCCCGCAGAGGTGCGCGCAGATTTCACCGCACGGCACAACGCGCTCATCGCGCGGATTTAAGACTTACTTCGGGCTGCGCTTCGCTAAAATCCGTTGCAACGTGCGGCGATGCATATTCAAGCGCCGTGCCGTCTCGGACACATTGCGATCACATAGCTCATAAACGCGTTGAATATGTTCCCAACGCACGCGGTCAGCACTCATCGGGTTTTCGGGCGGTGGGGGGAGATCATCATCACTGGCCAAAAGCGCGGCGGTGATGTCATTTGCATCCGCTGGTTTCGACAGATAATCAGTCGCGCCAATCTTTACAGCAGCGACCGCAGTTGCAATCGCGCCATAACCCGTCAAAACGACTATCCGCGCATCGGGCCGTTTCGCGCGGAGCGTTTCCACAACATCCAAGCCATTGCCATCTTCAAGCCGCAAATCGACAACCGCATAAGCGGGCGGGCGGGCCATCGCGATTGCTTTCCCCGCTGTCACAGTTTCAGCGGCTTCGACCTCAAACCCACGCTTTTCCATGGCGCGCTGCAATCGGCGCAGAAACGGCTCGTCATCATCCACCAAGAGAAGTGACTTATCAGGCCCGATATCCCGTAAACTGCGCTCTTGCGACATTGGCGTTCCTCCAATGGAGCCAGTATGCCCAAGGCTCTGGCGGCCAAAATTGGTCTGTATAGCTTAATTAGGGAGAAAATCTGCGCGGGTCAAATGCACGATGTCCGTGACCCACGCAAAGTGATTTGCAAGCAAAGGTTTAGCTGCTTGCATCGAGGAAACACTGCACCGCATCTGCCATCTCTGCAGGGGCGGTATCGCGGCGGAAGAATTCGACAAACCCTGCATCAGGCAACACCAAATAGGTAAAAGTCGAATGATCCACTAAATAATATGGATCGCTCCCATCATCATGGCTGTTGTAATAGGTGCGATAAGCACGGCTTGCAGCGGCAACTTGTACGTCACTCCCCGTCAGGCCGATCATATCAGGGTGGATGTTTTCGGTAAATTCGCGCAGCCTTTCGGGCGTGTCGCGCTTGGGATCAATTGAAATGAAAACCGGCAAGACGGCTTCACCGCGTGCGGCGAGAATATCCACCACTTCTGCATTGCGCACCGTGTCCAGCGGGCAAACATCAGGACAAAACGTGTAGCCAAAATAAAGCAAGGTTGGCTCAGTGATCAGCGCCTCATCTGTGACCAACGCGCCGTCCTCGGTGATCAATTCAAACGGGCCGCCGATGGTATCAGACCCGCCCGCGATAACGGTTGAGCGGCATTGCGCATAGGTATCCTCGTTTTGAACAAGCCCCGTGCCGCCTAGCGCGCTTGGTTGTTGAAACAATGTCAAAGGCGAGCGCCCTTGCAAGATCAATGCCGTTGTCCCGCCCAAAACCAGAACGAGAATTGCAAAGGCACCAATTGCAAAATACCGTGTCATGAAGCAGCCTTTCACCGCGTTAGTCCCATGTGGGGCAATCTATGGCGAGACCCGCAGAAATTCATCCCCACCTGACTGTGACAGAAAGCCCCAATGACCAAAGACCCCGCCCAAAGATTATTTGCCGATGATGCGCGCAGCGATTGGGTGCGATTAGAGACGCTGTTGCTGTTGCGCTGGTTGGCGATCATTGGCCAGACGATCACTGTCGCCATTGCCGCCTATTTCATTGGCCTTCGGGTGGAATTGGGCCTGTGCTTTTTGGCCATTGGCGCGAGTGTCATCTCCAATCTTGTCGCGATGGCTATTTTCCCACGCAGCCAGAGATTGTCTGATCGCGATGCAATGCTTACCCTTCTTTTTGACCTTACACAGCTGGGGTTTTTGCTGTTTCTGACAGGGGGGTTAAACAATCCTTTCGCCTTGTTGATCTTGGCGCCTGTAACCATTTCGGCCACCGCACTGACGCTAGGTTCAACTGTCATGCTTGGCGGGATTGCCATTGGTTTGATTACAGTTTTGGCCTTTTACCATGTGCCACTGCGCAGTTTGGACGGATCAGTTCTACAAATCCCCCCGCTTTTCTTGCTTGGGTTTTGGATTGCGATTGTCATCGGCATCGTCTTTCTATCCTCCTACGCGCGGCGCGTGACCAAAGAAACGCATTCGATGAATCAGGCTCTCTTGGCCACGCAAATGGCCCTTGCGCGGGAACAAAAGCTCACCGATCTTGGGGGCGTGGTCGCTGCAGCGGCCCATGAACTGGGCACACCCTTAGCCACGATAAAACTTGTCTCTAGCGAATTGGCCGATGAACTGGCCGAGGCGTTATCAAGCCGGCCCGATCTGTTCGAGGATGCAAAATTGATCCGTGATCAAGCGGATCGGTGCCGTGATATCCTTCATTCCATGGGGCGTGCGGGCAAGGATGATTTGCAAATGCGGTCCGCCCCCTTTGGCGAAGTGCTCCGCGAAGCGGCGGAACCCCATGCTGATCGGGGTATTGACCTGCTCTATGATCTGGCACCCGCCCTGCCCGATCTCGGCGATGAGGACAGTGCCCCGCCTGTGATCTATCGCAAGCCTGAAATCATCCACGGCCTTCGCAATCTTGTCCAAAACGCCGTAGACTTTGCCAATGCGACAGTCTGGATTGAGGCAACATGGGATTTGGCCGAAATCCGTCTTTGCGTCATTGACGATGGCGCGGGTTTTCCCCCTGAGGTGTTAAGCAGGCTAGGCGATCCATTTTTACGCCGCCGCACCAGACAATCCAACAGCCCGCAACGTGTCGGGTATGAAGGCATGGGACTTGGCCTATTTATCGCCAAAACCCTATTAGAGCGTTCGGGCGCGCGGGTTAGCTTTCGCAATTCCAGCGATCCATTCCTGACAGCAGCGGAAAAAGGCGCCAAGCGCGGCGCGGTGGTTGAGGTTGTTTGGCCAAAGTCGCGGATTTGTTTGTCTGAAGAGGAACGAAATACGCCCCTAGGACAAAACAAACCTTTTTCTCCGTGAAAAACCCTCAAAATTTACGATAATTAACAGAATATTAAGATTTAATCCCCAGTGTTATTCCCAAGGGGTGTTTATGCCCTTCACGCAGCGCGCGTTCATTCTGAACAGTGAGCGCGCCAATATTAATTGGACGATGCACATCTCTGGGGGGTAAGGGTATGGCCGCAATCGGCGCAAACCCGCTATTCATTGTCGGTGGTGTCAGCTTCTTGGCGGCTTTGGTGGCCAGCCTGATGGTTCAGTTTGTCATTTTGCAACAAGGCCGCAAACTGGGGGGGCGGATGGATCGCATCCCGCAAGATACGATGCGGAAATATGTGTTTCGCGAAAATTACCTGATTTCAGATGTCGAAGCCACTGATTGGTATTTGGCCGATCCCGAGGATCGCGCAGGCGCTTGGCGCAATCTTGCCCTAGGCTTAGAGCATCTGCACCCAGATATCCGCCGCAAGATGGATCGATTGTCACGCCATGGCGAGGGGTTCCTGCTGATCGGTCGATTGGGGCAAGATGAAATCTCGCTCAGTGGCGGGTTTGAAGATGGGCAGATCACCATAACTGTCTCGCCGCTCACCCATAGCGGTCAGCGCAGCATTGTTGACCATGACAGCCTTGAACGCCTGCAAGAAGAAACAAAAACATTGCGCCACGCCATGGAAGCAAACCCCTACCCGATTTGGCGCCATGACGCGGACGGGGAAATTATTTGGGCCAATGCCGCCTATTTTGACCTTGTCGAGCGTTTGCGCGGTGAAACGGGGGTGGTGTTATGGCCAATCCCCGATGTGTTCTGCGACAGTCTGGCCGAGGCCGGCGCACAAGAGGACAAAGCCCGCGTTGGGTTGATGCCAGACCATCCTCTCAGCGGGGGCACAGGGCCTGATGGCAAATTGTGGTATGAGGTGCGCCAACATCGCACCGCGCCCGTAGGTGAAACCGCAGAATTGGAACCGCCGACAGACGGGTCACTCTATATCGCCACGCCGTGCAATCGTCTTGTCGCCGCAGAACGCTCTTTACGCAACTTCGTTCAGACCCTGTCGAAAACCTTTGCCCATCTGCCTGTTGGTTTGGCCATATTCGACCAAAAGCGCGAATTAATCTTGTTCAACGCTGCCTTGGTCGAGCTTTCCACGCTTGACCCCCGTTGGCTTAGCGGGCGACCCAGCCTCTTTGAATTTCTTGATCAATTGCGTGACAACCGCCGTATGCCAGAACCACGGGATTACCGCGCGTGGCGCTCAAGCCTGATCGCGTTGGAAAAAGGCGCAGAAAACGGCAATTACGAAGAAATCTGGAACCTACCTGATGGTCAAAGCTTTCGCGTCTTGGGCCGTCCCCACCCTGATGGGGCGGTTGCGCTGATCTTTGAGAATATAAGCTCGGAAATGTCGCTTACACGAAAATTTCGCACAGATATGGAGATCTACCAATCCGCCTGGGATCATGACGAACAGGCAATTGCGATTTTCAATGGCAATGGTGAGCTTGAGGTTTCCAACGCCGCCTATGCGATGCTGTGGGAAGATGACCCGCGTGAGCGGTTGACGCGCGATGATTTTGCGCAAGCCCTCCAAATCTGGGAGGGGCGCTGTCTGCCGCATCTTGTCTGGGAGGAGTTGCACCAAACCATGACACAGGCGCAAGGCGAAGTGCGCTCTAGCATGAGTGATGTGGTCTGGATGTCGGATGGCAGACGGCTCAATATCTATCTCACGCCCCTGAAATCAGGGCGCACGATGATAAAATTCCGCGCGAGTCTGCAAAAATCAGGGCAACGCCCCCCACCCCCACAGGCGGTTGAGCCCAGTGCCGAGACACGGGCAACGTCACCAATCACAATGCTGATGAATTACGCCACATCACAAAACGGGCAAATATCGAAGCCCGATCCCTTCTCTATGGCTTGCGCCCCGTCTGATCCCTTGTAAACTTGGCGCAATGTCTGATGGATCCGCTGCACCCCTCTCTGATTTGCCGCCTTGCCATGCGCATCTGCGCTTGGCTTCGCCCGAAGCCATGTCAGAATTTGCAGAGGCCCTCGCACCGCTTTTGGAGCCAGGTGATATTCTGGCGCTTTCTGGTGATCTTGGCGCAGGTAAAACCCATTTCGCGCGTGGGGTGATCCGAACCCGACTCGCGCAAATCGGACGCGTGGAGGACATCCCCTCCCCAAGTTTTACGCTGGTGCAAATCTACGAGGCCCGCCCCTGTGAGGTTTGGCATGTTGATCTGTATCGCCTTGGTGATCCGCGTGATGTGGATGAGTTGGGCCTTATAGATGCGTTTGAAACGGAAATATGCCTGATCGAATGGCCCGAACGGATGATGGCCGATCTGCCAACGCGCACAATCTGGCTTTCGTTCCTCTATGACCAAAGCGCGCCTGATCAGCGGCATATCAGGCTCTGTGCGTCCCAAGATCATCCCAAACTTCCGCAACTTTGCGCCTTGGCCGAGAGGTATCCATGACCACGCTCTCACCAGAGGCACGCGCTTTTCTCGACCGCATGGGATGGGGCATGGCCAAGCCAAGCCCTGTTGCAGGCGATGCTTCGGCGCGCAGCTATACCCGCCTGCATCTCTCAGACGACTATAGTGCGGTTCTGATGCAGACGCCTAAGAGCGAAATCAAAGGCCAAGCGGCGTTTCGCGATGTGGCCGCCTATTTGCGCGGCTTGGGCTTGTCGGCGCCCACAGTTTTTGGCGAAGATGCTGATGCAGGCTTCCTCTTGGTTGAGGATTTTGGTGATCAAACCTACAGCGCAATTTTGGATCAAGGCCTGACCCATGAGGTTGAGCTTTATCGCACCGCGCATGATCTTTTGGCGGTTTTGGCGCGGACGGGCGCAATGGGTGGGTTACCCATTTTGGCCGCCGCTGAATTGGCGCGATTGACCGCAGTCACCTTTGAAGAATTGCCCGAAGACCATGCGCTGAAATCTGAACAAGCCGCCTTTCAAAACGACCTGCAAGGCCTTGCAACATGGATCTTACGGGGCGTGCCTGTGACGGTTTTGCGCGATTTCCATGCGGGAAATCTGATTTGGCTACCTGACCGCACAGGGCTGCAACGTGCGGGCGTGATTGATTTTCAAGACGCACTCTGCGGCCCCAAAGGCTATGATCTCGTCTCGCTAATTGATGATGCACGGCGCGATCTGTCGCTGGAATTGCGCGCCACATTGATCCGCGATCATGCGCATATTTTGAACATCAGCGAAGATGATATGATCCTAAGGACAAGCCTGCTCTCGCTGCAACGCAACTTCCGTATTTTGGGGCTGTTCCGCCGCCTCGCGCGGACAGGAAAACCAGAGTATCTGCGGCATATGCCACGGGTTGCCGCCCATATTCTTCGCGCTTTAGACCATCCAACGCTTGCGCCCTTGGCCACAACAGCGCGTGCGATCTGCGCGCATTATCTGCAATCCACCGCCGATCACGCCCCCCGCGGTGCAATGATCATGGCCGCAGGGTTTGGCACGCGTATGGGGGCGTTAACCAAAACCACGCCAAAGCCGTTGCTGCGGGTGGCAGGACAGGCCTTGATTGACCATGCGCTTGATGTTGCGCGCGCGGGGCATGCCGCGCCATGCGTAATCAACACCCATTATCACGCCAATCAAATGCGCCACCATCTGCGCAAAGACGAGGTCATCCTCAGCGAAGAGCAGCCAGAGATTTTGGAGTCAGGCGGCGGTATTCGCCATGCCCTGCGCTACTTCTCGGATACTGCGATTTTTACACTGAATTCTGACAATGTTTGGACGGGCCTAAACCCCTTTGCCACGCTGTCTGCTGCTTGGCGTCCCACAGAAATGGATGCGCTGATGCTGCTCATCCCACGGGACAAGGCCACAGGCCGTCAGGGGGATGGTGACTTGGGCCTTGATGCATCGGGGCGGATTTTGTTTGACGATCCCCAAAAGCCCTATGTGTTCACAGGCGCACAAATCCTAAAGACCGCACCAATCGCCGCCATGGATATCCCCAAGTTCGGCCTTCGGATGCTGTGGGAAACCCTTGCGCGAGAGGCGCGGCTGTTTGGTGTCATCCATCAGGGCGGATGGGCCGATGTTGGGCATCCAGAGGGGATCACGTCAGCAGAGGAATTGCTTGCCACCGAAAAGGTCGCCTTCACATGAGCGGGCGAAACCTCTTTGCCACCCCCATTGGGGTAGAGTTTACCTCAGCATTGATTGCAGGGCTGGACGCACGGCTTGCAGGGCAGCCACCCGAGGCGATTGCGCGCGTGGAAATTTGGGTGAACTCCGCCCGAATGGAACGAAATCTGCGCGCCCAATATCTGCGCAAAGAGGCGGCATTTTTGCCCCGCATTCGGCCCTTCGAGGCCATGGCGCATCTGCCTGATTTGGGTGGTATGGCACAACCTGCCTCAGATTTGCGGCTGCGTTTGCATCTGGCGCAACTGGTCGGGCGGCTTTTGGATGCAGCCCCTGATTTAGCACCGCGTGCCTCGATCTGGTCGCTTGCCGATAGCCTTGCCGATTTATTGGCGGAAATGCACGAAGAACGGGTCGCGCCCGAGGTGCTAGAGCGTCTGAATGTCGAAGGACATTCAGAACATTGGCAGCGCAATCTAGAGTTCATCAAAATCCTACGGCACTATTTTGAGGACAACCCCGAGCTGCTCACCCAAGCTGCACGCCAAAGCAGTTTGATTGATCGTTTAGCGCAACATTGGCAGGACAACCCACCTGACCATCCCGTGATTATTGCGGGCTCAACAGGGTCACGCGGGGCCACCGCGCGTCTGATGAAGGCGGTTGCAGGGCTTAATCACGGCGCGGTGGTTCTGCCAGGATTGGATTATGATCTGCCGCATGACATTTGGCAGGCGCTTTTGTCGGGCGATGGCCCCACGGGCGGCCTGACGGGGCAAGACCATCCGCAATACCGATTGGCGAAATTTGCGCATGACTTGAATGTGAACCCTTGGGAAATCCCCCGTTGGATTGAAACCACGCCCCATAATGAAAACCGCAATCGCCTTGTATCCCTTGCCCTAAGACCTGCCCCACAAACGGATCAATGGCTTGAGGAAGGGCCAAAACTTAACGATCCCCAAGGCGCTCTGCGCGATGTAACCTTGATTGAAGCTGAAACCCCGCGCGAGGAGGCGATGAGCATCGCCCTCGGACTGCGTCACGCCATCGAGGCGGACAAACGGGTCGCCTTAATATGCCCTGATCGGATTTTGGTGCGTCAGGCCTGTGCCATCCTTGCCAGATGGTCGCTCTATCCTGATGATTCTGCAGGCGTGCCCTTGGGGGAAACGGCAACGGGGCGCTTCTTACGCAATGTCAGTGATCTGATGCTTGCGCCTTTGACGGGCGAGCAGTTGTTGATCATGCTCAAACACCCGCTTTGTCATTCTGGCGGCGAAGATCGGGGCGCGCATCTGCGCCGCACCCGTGAGCTAGAACAAAAGATGCGGCGGTTTCTGTGGGCGTTCCCAAAACGATCTCAGATTATGGATTGGGCAGCGAAGCAAACCGATGATCCAGACCTGATGATCTGGGCGGACTGGGTCTGCCGCGAATTGATAGATCGGCCCGTCTTGCCACAATCAGGTGCGATGGTTGAGTTCGTGCGCGCCCATATCGCTTGGGCCGAGCGTTTGGCAGCGGGCCCTCAGGCCACAACCGAGGCCGAAGCATCGGGCGCACTTTGGCGCCAAAATGCGGGCGAAGAGGCGCTACGCCTGATGAACCGCTTAGGCGAAGAAGCCGATGCCGCAGGCGCAGTGAGCTTGCGTGATTATCGTGACCTCTTTTCTGGCATCCTCAGCGAGGCCCTTTTGCGCAACCCCGTCCGACCACATGCAGATCTGTTGATCTGGGGGCCGATGGAGGCGCGGGTGCAAGGCGCAGATCTTTTAATCCTTGCAGGCTTGAACGAAGGGGTTTGGCCCAATTCAAGCGGCGCTGATCCATGGCTTAATCGCGCCATGCGGGCTGAGGCGGGGTTGCGCCTCCCAGATCGGCGCATCGGCCTTGCCGCGCATGATTTCCAACAGGCACTCGGCGCGCAGGAAGTTTGGCTCACCCGTGCAAAACGCGATGCAGAGTCCGCCACCATCCCATCCCGATGGCTCAACCGCTTGGTGAACCTCCTTCGTGGCAGCAGCGATGCAAGCCGCGCGGCCTTGAGTGAAATGATCGAACGAGGCGCGTTTTGGTTAAGCCTTGCCGCAGAGATCGACAGACCAGAGGCACAAGACCTAAAACCACGCGCCAAACGACCTGCACCGAAGCCCCCCGCCGATGCGCGACCAAAATCCCTTTCGGTGACGCGCATAGAGACCCTCGTGCGCGACCCTTATGCGATTTACGCCCGCTATGTATTGGGTCTTTATAAATTGGGCGAATTAAACGCCCTGCCCAATGCCGCAGATCGGGGAACCGCGCTGCACCGCGTGTTGGAGCGCTTCGTTGACCAATGCCGCAGTGCCGAAGATTTCGGCGACCTGACATCCGCCCGAACAAACCTTTTGACCATGGCCGATGAGGTATTTGCCACAGATGTCCCATGGCCCTCGGCCCAACGGATGTGGCGCGCCAGGGTCGTTAAATTCGCCGATTGGTTTCTTGAAGGAGAAGCGAAGCGGCGCCAAACCCAAACCCCAGAATTGCTTGAGGCCAAAGGATCTTGGCCGATTGCCGAAATTGATTTCACCCTCACAGGCAGTGCAGATCGAATTGACCGCGATCAAAACGGGAATTTATGGATTTACGACTATAAGACAGGATCCGCTCCAACGCCCAAGCAAGAAGCGAACTTTACGAAGCAACTTTGGCTTGAGGCTTTGATGGCCGAAGCGGGCGCGTTTACGGGCAAACCTGAAACCGTTGCAGGGCATGGCTATCTTGCACTTGGGAAACAATCGGATGGCAGCGATTACATCACTGCAGATGATCTGCGCGGCATGTATGAAAGCTTCCTGACACTCATCCGCGCCTATCAGTCGCCCGACAAAGGCTATATCTCGCGGCGCGCTGTGTTTGATCAGAATTTTGACGGCGATTATGATCACCTCGCACGCTACGGGGAATGGGACGAAACAGAGCTTCCACCACAGGAGGCTGACCCAGAATGACCCTGACCCCGCAAAAATTTGATGAAGCCACACTGGCTCAGGTGATTTCAGCGGATCCTTTGCGCTTGACTTGGCTGTCGGCCAATGCTGGATCCGGAAAGACGCGGGTTCTGACAGATCGCGTGTCGCGCCTCTTGCTGCAATCTGTGCCGCCTGAACGGATTTTATGCCTGACCTATACCAAGGCAGCCGCGGCGGAGATGCAAAACCGCCTTTTCGCGCAACTTGGCAAATGGGCGATGTTGGCCGATGCCGAGTTAATCAAAGCCTTGGCGAAATTAGGGGTAGCCGAGGACGACCTTGGCACAGACACGCTCGCCCACGCCCGCACGCTGTTTGCGCGGGCGGTTGAGGCACCGGGCGGTTTGAAAATCCAGACAATCCACTCCTTTTGCGCCTCAGTTTTGCGGCGCTTTCCTGTTGAGGCGCACATATCGCCCGCCTTTGAGGAAATGGACGATCGCGACCAGACCGACCTCATCTCGGAAATCCTCGAAGATATGGCCACCGATAGTCTTGGACATGGCCGTATCGCATTGGATGCGGTCGCCCCGTTTGTGTCTGACCTCGATGGGCACGAACTGGCCAAGGCGGTCATCAACAAGCGAGAGGCGTTTGATCCTGCCGCCGCAGAAGCCCAACTGCGCCAGTTTTTTGAGCTTGGAACCAAGACCTTTGCAGATCTGATCGCTGAGACGTTCATGGGGGATGAACAGGGACTTTGCGATAAATTGGCCAAGCTGTTGACCTATGACAACACTCGCCAAAAAAGGGCCAAGATCACGCTCGAAACCTATGATTGGTCAAAACACAGCCTTGCTTCCATCGCTGCGATAGAAGATGTTTTCGTCAACGGATCAACGGCGAAAAGCAATCCAGATCAGGCCAAAGGCGCCACAATTTTCAACACAGATGTGCGCAAGGAAATGGGGGATGATTTCCCTGCGCTCTGCGATTTCATGGAGCGCCTTGCAACAGCCCGGCAGACCCGCCGCGCCTTGATCATGTTTGAAAAATCAAACGCGCTTCATCAATTCGCGGCAGAGTTTCTCACCCGATATGATCGCGCCAAGGAACGGCGCGGTTGGCTTGATTTTGACGACCTGATCCGTCTGACCAATCGACTTTTGACCAAAACCAGTCTGGCCCAATGGGTGTTGTTCCGCCTTGATGGCGGCATCGACCATATGCTTGTGGATGAAGCGCAAGATACCTCTCCCGCGCAATGGCAGATCATTGCAAAACTGGCAGAAGAATTTGCGGCGGGCCAATCCGCGCGCGATGGTTTGACCCGCACAATTTTCGTTGTGGGGGACAAAAAGCAATCCATCTATTCTTTCCAAGGGGCCGATCCCGAAGGGTTTGATCGCATGCGCGATGAGTTTGATCATCGCCTTGCCGCGGTGCAGTCGAAACTCCATAAAAACGTGCTGAAATATTCGTTCCGCTCGGCGCCAAGCATTTTGCAATTGGTTGACCGCGTGGCCGCCGATCAAGCCTATGCAGGTTTGGGTCAAGATGTGGAACACGCGGCCTATTTTAGCGACCTTCCCGGGCGGGTGGATATTTGGCCCGCAATTCCAAAAACCGAAAAAGCGAATATCCCCGAATGGGACAGCCCCGTGGATTTGGTTCATGACAGCCACCACACCGTGATTTTGGCTGATCAAATCGCTGATTTCATCTCGCAGAAAATCAATTCAAAGCAGATGATCCGCCTGAAAGGGGTAGACCCGCGTCCTGTGCGACCGCGTGATTTTTTGATCTTGCTGCGCAAGCGCAGTGATTTGTTTCACCAAATCATCCGTGCGCTCAAGTCACGGAATTTGCCCATCATGGGCGCGGATCGCCTGCGCATCAGCGCAGAACTGGCTGTGCGCGATCTCACGGCATTGATGAACTTTCTTGCGACACCAGAAGACGATCTTTCACTGGCCGCTTTTTTGCGCTCTCCCCTTGGCGGTTTGAGCGAAGACCAACTTTACGAGTTAGCCCATGGCAGGGCGGGCACGCTGTGGCAGGCGCTCTCTAACCACTCTGCTTACGCGGGGATCGTGTCCACGCTGCGGGAGTTGCGGAACAAGGCCGATTTTGAGAGGCCCTACGAGATTCTGGAAAATATCCTCACCCAAAAAGATGGCCGGCGCGCTTTGATTGCGCGGTTGGGTCAAGAGGCCGAGGATGGGATCAACAGCCTGCTGCAACAGGCGATGAGCTATGAGCGCCACGATGTGCCTAGCATTGCGGGCTTTGCTGCATGGCTTCGGCGCGGGGATGTGACCATCAAGCGGGACATGTCAGGGGATGATGACCAAATCCGCGTCATGTCCATTCACGGGGCCAAGGGTTTAGAAGCCCCGATTGTGATCCTGCCCGATACAGCGCGACAGAATAGTCGTGGCGGGGGTGGGGTTAATCTACTTCAACCCAAAGACGGGCCACTGATTTGGGCGAATTCGTCAGACGACCTCGATGCCGATCTGCGCGAAGTCCACGAGGCGCGCAAAGCCGCGCAGAATGAGGAAGAAAACCGCCTGCTTTACGTTGCAATGACCCGTGCAGAGACTTGGTTGGTCGTCGCAGCCGCAGGTGATTTATCAGCAAAGTCGGGCGACAAACTATGTTGGTATGATCAAATTCGCGCCGCCGCAGAAAACCTGCCCAATGTGAAAGCCATAGACATGGCAGGGCAAGCGGGCCTGCGACTGGAGAATGGCAACTGGGATAGTCACGCTCTCGACACATCTGAACCCGCCTCGCCTCAAGGTGTTTCTGCACAGGTGAAAGCAGCCCTCGCCTCATGGGCGCGACAAACACCGCCTCAACAGGCAAAAGACAAACCTGCGCTCAGCCCTTCAGATTTGGGGGAGACACCAGCACCTAGCCCGCAAGAGGCCGCCCTCAAAACCCAATGGCGCGATGCGGAGGCAGCCAAACTGCGGGGGCGGCGTCTGCATCTGTTGTTAGAGCATTTGCCCAAAACAACACCCGCCGCATGGGCTGCAACCGCGCCCATGATTTTGGCGGCTGAGGGCGATTGCAGCCCAGAGGAATGCGCAGCCCTCTTGAGAGAGGCAGAGCGCGTCTTGACCCACCCCAATTTGCGTGAGCTGTTTGTGGGGGATGCCTTGGCCGAAGTGCCGCTTACAGCCTTTAGCAAAACATTGAACCATCAGGTCTATGGCGTAATCGACCGCTTGATCCTGCGCGATGCAGAAGTGTTGGCGGTGGATTTCAAATCCAATCAAATCGTGCCGCAAAGCCCTGCTGAGGTTTCCGAAGGTTATTTGCGCCAAATGGCGGCCTATGGCGAAATGCTAAGGGCGCTATATCCCACACGGGTCGTGAAATTGGCCATTTTGTGGACAAGCGGGCCAAGCTTGATGGAACTGCCCGATGATCTGTTAGAACAAGCGCTGCAAAGAGCCGCAGGGAAAGGCGTGGGTTCTTGACGCGGGGCAACGGCATTCATAGGTTCCGTGTTAACCACTGGCATCCCAAGGAGGGCTATATCATGGCCACGACCGCAGTTACCGATGCGACCTTCGATAGCGAAGTTCGCCAATCCTCTATCCCCGTCATCGTTGATTTTTGGGCAGAATGGTGTGGCCCTTGCCGCCAAATTGGCCCTGCTTTGGAAGAGCTCTCATCCGAGTTTGAGGGAAAGGTGAAAATCGTCAAAGTGAATGTTGATGAAAACCCATCCTCGCCGATGGAGTTGGGCGTGCGCGGCATTCCTGCATTGTTCATGTTCAAAGATGGCGAAGTGATTTCAAACAAGGTCGGCGCAGCGCCTAAAGCCGCGCTTCAGAAATGGATCGAAGACACGATCTAATTCACCTCGCAGATGTGATCAAAAGGGCGCCTAATCTAGGCGCCCTTTTTCGTTACTCATAGCCCCGCATGGCAAGCGTGGTTCCGTCAGCGCGTATCAAACTGGTTGCATTGATCTCGCGCGGGCCATCATCGTCAACCATACCCGTAACGTGCACCGTTTCATTAAGGGCAGGCAAGGTTGCATTCGGCCCCAAATAGACAAGGATCTTGTCGCTCTCATCGCGAAGCATGATCTCATCCTCGTCAGGGATATGATCAACCACGCCCACTACAGTCACGCTTTGGTTGCGCTGCAAATCCGCAATACGCGTGATTTCGGCTATTACCGCTTGCGGAAAGCTGAACGTGATGAGGCCCCCAAAAACCAGTCCACCGCGCATATCAGTCCAGCGCAACAAGCAACAGGATCGCCGCAACAAGCCCAGCGCCAACCATAACGCCGCGCGGCAGTTTGAATTCAACCTCTGCCTTCAGCCATGCTATGACAGTGGCCGTGGTGACTTGTTTTTCGTCCGTGTCGGATTTTGAAGCGTTGTTTTCCATATGTGATACCTTCCCAGAATTTAGCAGTGATACAGATATGGGCAGGCCAAAACGCAACAAAAAGACAATCGATTGCTAAATTCTGATATTTTTTAGCTATAGATTTTTTCATTTTTTCGCGCAAAATAAAAGGGCGCCCTGATGGGGCGCCCTTTCTCGTATGCCTCTGCCTGAAGGGAGGGAGGATCAGGCAGAGGTCGCGTTATTTACTCAGCCTTTGGTGAAGTCAGGATAGGCTTCCATGCCCAACTCTGCCACATCAAGGCCACGGATCTCGTCCTCTTCGGATGGGCGTAGACCCATGATGCCTTTGAGGATGATCCAGACGATCAACGAGGTGACGAAGACGAAGGCACCGATTGCCACGATACCGATGATCTGCGCAGTCCAGTTGCCTGTGTAGAAGGCCACGGCAAGTGTGCCCCAGATACCTGCTACGAGGTGAACGGGGATTGCACCCACAACATCGTCAATCTTCATTTTGTCGAGCATTGGCACCGCAAAGACCACGATGACACCACCCACAGCACCTGTCAGCAGGGCGCCGAACAAGGACGGGGCAAGAGGCTCGGCAGTAATCGACACCAGACCTGCGAGAGCGCCGTTCAGCACCATGGTCAAGTCAACCTTACCATATAGAACCTGCGTCAGGATCAGGGCGGCAACGGCACCTGCTGCTGCGGCCATATTGGTGTTGGCGAAGATACGGCTTACATCCGCAACGTCACCCACAGTGCCCATGGCCAACTGCGAACCGCCGTTAAAGCCGAACCAACCCAGCCACAGGATGAATGTGCCAAGCGTCGCTAAGGCAAGGTTAGAACCAGGCATTGGGTTCGTCTTGCCGTCTTTGAACTTGCCCAAACGGGGGCCAAGGACGATAGCACCTGCGAGTGCGGCAAAGCCACCTGCTGCGTGTACGAGTGTTGAACCAGCGAAGTCGGAGAACCCAAGTTCAGACAACCAGCCGCCGCCCCACTGCCAAGATGCTTCGATCGGGTAGATGAAGCCAGTCAGCGCGACAACAAAGACCAAGAATGGCCACAGTTTGATGCGCTCGGCCAATGTGCCCGAAACAATCGAAGCGGTTGTGGCACAGAACATCAACTGAAAGAAGAAGTCGGAACCAACAGATGCATAATCCAATGCGGTATCTTCTGGGGACACGCCGACAGGCTCAAGCGAGGTTGGCGCGAAGGCCCCAAGCCAGCCGCCGATGCTCCAACCATCGCCTGGATACATCAGGTTAAAGCCAACCAACCAATACATGATCGCGGCCAAGGAAAAGAGCGCGATATTTTTGGTCAGCTGCATGGTTACGTTCTTGGAACGCACCAGACCCGCTTCCAACATGGCGAAACCTGCCGCCATCCAGAACACGAGGAAACCACCCATCAAGAAAAGAAGGGTCGTCAAAATATAAGATGTGTGAAGCGCAGGTTCACCCGTAGCAACGGTGGCGTCCTGTGCAAGCCCCATCGAAGGCAGCGCGACCGAAGCGGCCACGGCGGCGAGGGGAAGGAGGAATTTGGTATTCATTGGAATGATGTCCTTCTTGTCGAAAGAGCGCTCAAAGCGCATCGTCGCCTGTTTCGCCCGTGCGCACGCGCAACGAAGACGCAACGTCCAGAACGAAAATCTTGCCATCGCCGATTTTGTCGGTTTTGGCGGTTTTGTGGATGGTGTCGACCACCTGGTCGGCAAGACCATCAGCGACCACGATTTCCAGTTTGACTTTCGGCACGAAGTTCACGGCATATTCCGCGCCGCGATAGATTTCAGTATGACCAGATTGCGAGCCAAAGCCTTTGATCTCGGTCACCATCATGCCGCGCACGCCGATCGAAGTGAGCGCCTCGCGCACTTCTTCCAGCTTGAACGGTTTAATTGCTGCAATGATGAGTTTCACGTCATTTACCCCTTGCGGTTGATGCTGTCCCCTAAGGACGTCACGGCTCTCACAACACTGTGAGACGGGGGTGGCGACAATAAAACGGGCGGTTTCCAAGGGGCTGGAACGGGAAAAATGCAAAAATTTTGCGCAAATTTTGGTATCTGCCCAATTATTAATCACATGATTTATGACTTCTTTGGCCCCTCCCCCCTCCACAAGTGAGTCGAAAAGGCCTATTTTGTAGAAAAATTGGCAGGTCAAAATGAGCAAACCCCCTTCAGGCAGACGGCCCCTCGTGGCCCCGCGCCGCAATTCCGCTTCTGCATCACGCAGTGGCAGCGGTGCAGCTCGACCTGCGCGGCGCAGTTCCAAGAAGAAGAAAAAACCAAGCGGCAATCATTCGCTGCTTGGGCGGTTTTTCCGTTGGATTGGGCGTATGGTGTTTGCCGTGGCATGGCGTGGCGCGCTTTTACTTGCGCTGATCCTATTTGGCTTCACCTTCTACTATTACAGCAAGCTGCCCCCCGTGTCCGACCTGTTAGACGCGCGCGCGCGCGGCTCCGTGACGATGTTGGATCGCTACGGCGAAGTTTTCGCATGGCGCGGCGAGCAATTTGGCGGCGCAATCACACCTGACACTGTCAGCCCTCACCTCTTGCATGCGGTTGTCGCAACCGAAGATCGCCGTTTTTACAATCATTTTGGCGTGAGCCCGCGCGGCATTTTGGGCGCAATGATCATTAATATGCGCGAGGGGCGCGGGCCCTTGCAGGGGCATGGTGGCTCAACCATCACGCAGCAGGTGGCCAAGCTGATGTGTTTGGGCACACCCTATGATCCAGAACTCTGGGACAGCGAAGCCGCCTATGAGGCCGATTGCCGTGAAACAACCATCGCCCGCAAATTACAAGAAGTGCCCTTCGCCCTCGCAATGGAGTGGCGCTACAGCAAAGATGAAATCCTGAGCATCTATTTCAATCGCGCCTATTTGGGTGCGGGCACTCGGGGGTTTGAGGCGGCAGCGCAGCGGTATTTTGGAATTTCCGCCGCCGAAGTTAACGCACCCCAAGCTGCAATGTTGGCAGGGCTTTTGGTGGCACCTTCCTATTTCGCTCCCACCCGCAACTTGGAGCGTGCGCAAGAGCGGGCCAATGTGATTTTGGGCCTCATGGCGCGCGAAGAGTATTTGACGGCTTCTGAATTGTCCGCCGCGCGAGCCAACCCTGCCCCGCTTTCGGATGCAGCCCGCGACAATATGGGGGGATATTTCGCCGATTGGATCATGTCCGAAGGGCCAAGCTTTCTGACACGCGACACCACAGAAGATGTGATCCTGCGCACCACCTTTGACCCCGCCATGCAGCGCGCCGCTGAAGATGCAATCAATGATGTCTTTACCAACCAAGTCCGCGAAGGATCAGAGGCGCAAGCCGCAATTGTTGTGATGAGCGCCGATGGGGCCGTGCGTGCCATGGTCGGGGGGCGCGATCTGCGGGGGGCAGGTTTGTTCAACCGCGCAACACAGGCACAGCGCCAGACAGGCTCGGCGTTCAAGCCCTTTGTCTACGCAACCGCGCTGGATTTGGGATGGCGTTTTGACGACCTTATTCTTGATGCGCCGCTGACATTGAACATTCCAGGCTCTGGCGCGTGGTCACCTGAGAATTACTCGGGGGAATTTTATGGCGAGGTCACCCTGACCGAGGCCCTTCAAGCCTCGCTCAACACCGCTGCAGTGCGTTTGTCTGAACAGGTGGGCCGCGATTTGGTGCGGCAGGTGGCCAGTGAATTCGGCATAGACAGCGATTTGGCGGCTGGCCCTGCCTTGGCGCTTGGGGCTTCTGAATCAAGCCTCTTGGAAATGTCGGGCGCCTATGCAGGTATTTTGAATGGTGGCTCTGCGGTTACGCCTTATGGCTTGTTGGAATTGCGCCTCATGGGGGAGGACACTCCCTTAATGGGCCAAACAGGCGGTATTCGTGAGCGCGTGATTACGGATAATGCAGCGCGCCAATTGATCTATATGATGAACCAAGTGGTCGAAAATGGCACAGGGCAACGGGCCAATCTTGCCAATGTTGAAGTAGCGGGAAAGACGGGCACCACCAACTCAGCGCGGGATGCTTGGTTTATTGGCTTTACCTCCGATTATGTCGCAGGCGTTTGGATGGGTTATGACGATAACCGCCCTCTAACAGGTGTCACTGGCGGCGGATTACCCGCCGAGTTGTGGCGCCAAACAATGGAGCGTATCCAAGCAAATCAACCCGCCTCGCCTTTGCCAATGATTGACCCAATCGCCGAAGGCAGCCGCGGGCCAAATCGTGTGTTGAGCACCAATGAGGGCACAGGCCAAGTCCTAGACGGCGCGGCTGATCTCGCAGAGCAAATTTTGATGCAGGTTTTGGGCGGGCTTTTAGGGCGCGGCGACCAATAATCAGCTGGCGTTGAGCGCTGCAATGAGGGCGTCAATGCTGCCGCCATTGGCATCGAGAATCGAGCGCATTTCTTGGCCTTCGGTGCTGCGAAGGTCGATGCCTTCAATCAAGATATTAAAGATGCGCGGCTGCCCAGATCCGTCAGACACGAGCCAAATCACCTCAACAGGTGATTGCCCCGCAAGACGCGCGCGGGAGCGCACTTCGAAAAAGCTGCGGATCGGACGCGCACCCGTCACTTCGATTGAGCCGCCCTCAAATTCATGGAAGCGCGCGCCGTATTTACGGGCAAGATACCCGCGCAAGGCCTGTGTGAACCCGCGCCGCTGCGCATCTGACGCACTGCGCCAATCCACCCCCAAGACAGTTTGGGCAATAATCGGCATATCCGCATAGCGATCCAAAATGCGCTCGAACTGTGCGGGCGAAGCCGCGGCACTGCCCGATGCAATGGCGTTCAAATCAGCGCTGACGGTCTGGATCAATGCAGCCGCATCGCCCTCGGTCATCGCGGCTTGCGCCATATGCGCTGTGGAAAGCGCAAAGGACGAGGCCGCAATCAAGGCTGTCAACACAGCACGGCGGTTTGGACGGTCAAACATAGCGCGGCCACCTTTCACTGTGCATAAGGATCCGCGTAAGGATCCAGATATGGATCAGCATAGGGGTCAGATGCGGATGCAGCCCCCCCCTCGCCACTCACGGTTTCCAAATCACCACTTGCGAAATCGTTCAACTCAAACCGTCTGTTCTGCAGATAAATTAGTCGTGACTGCGCATAGCTATCCGCGCTGTCATAAAGCACTGTATCAATTGTGCCGCGCAACGCGTAGCGCAAGCCAACAGTGTCAGCCACGCGCACCCGCCGCGCAGCAGACAGTGCATCATCACTGGGGCTGAGATGCCCCAAGGGATTCATGGCAAAGTCAACAATAAGCCCCGTTGCATCCCGTGTGGTTGACGGGCCGAACAAAGGCAATTCCAAATACGCCCCCTCGCCCGTGCCCCAAACATGGAGCGTCTCACCGAAATCGGCGGGTTGCCCCTCGATCCCCATCAGGGTTGCAACGTCAAACAGACCGACCACACCGATGGTCGAGTTGATCAAAAACCGCGCCCCATTGGTTGCCGCCTGATCCAAACGGGCCTGAAGAAGATTATTCACGAAATTCGAAGGCTCGCCCAAATTCGAGGCCATATTACCGATACCCGTGCGCACAGGCGCAGGGATAACCGTGCCATAGACCATCGAAACAGGGCGCAAAACAACCGTATCGACACCTTTGTTAACCGCGTGCATTCCGCGATTAACGGGCTCCAAAGGATCGTTGGCGCTGCGGCTTGCTGCACCATCGCCCACGGTCGAGCAGCCTGCCAGAATGGCAAAAAGACCTGCGCCAAGCACAGCTCTTGCTCCCCGCTTTTGCGATGTAAAAGTCTGCACAGCCGCCACTTACCTAAATCCTATGAGTCGCATCATGAAGATAATAGATTAGTGCTGCCTGTTGGCCAGCCCAAGGTCAGAAACAATATTTTTTAATTTAATCACCAATGTGTGCCCATTTGGCCAAGTTATTTGCAGCTGCACTAAAATGCATCGCAATTGCCAATTGGCGGCGGCTGTGGCAGCGGTAGGGTCAAAGAAATGTTATCACAAGGGATACTACAATGAGCCAAACCTACGAAGCCCGTCTTGCCGAACTGGGCGTGACCCTTCCAGACGCGCCCGCCCCTGCCGCCAATTACGTGCCATTCGTGCAATCGGGCAACATGGTCTATGTATCGGGCCAAATCTCGATGAAAGATGGCGCGCTGATTACGGGCAAATTGGGTGCCGATCTTGACGTGACCGAAGGCGCGGCTGCCGCCAAATGCTGCGCCATCGCCCTATTGGCCCAACTTAAGGCGGCCTGTGGCGGTGATCTTCAACGTCTACGCCGCGTGGTGAAACTGACGGGGTTTGTAAACTCTACCCCAGATTTCACCGATCAGCCCAAAGTCGTAAACGGCGCCTCGGATTTTCTGGTTGAGGCCTTGGGGGATGCAGGGCGTCATGCCCGCTCTGCGGTTTCCGCTGCAGCTTTGCCGTTGAATGTGGCGGTTGAAATCGAAGCGATTTTCGAAATCTCCGCCTAAAGCGGACTCGCGCTGCGCGGGTCTGCCTTGACCCGCGCGGGCCATGCGCCACATCTCATACTCTGACAACAGGGTCACAGCGCGCGCAATGAGCAACGACAATCTCACCATCGAAACGCATGATCGGATCAGCGCAATTGATGCCGAAGATTGGGATCGTTGCGCCTGCCCAGAAGCGCGCGATGGGGGCAGGCCCCGCGACCCTTTCACAACCCACAGATTTCTTGCGGCGCTTGAAGATAGCGGCTCCGTTGGGACGGGAACCGGGTGGCAGCCGCTCTATCTCAGCGTCAAATCTGAGGGGAAAATCATCGCCTGCGCGCCGATGTATGCCAAGTCGCACAGCCAAGGCGAATATATCTTCGACCATGCTTTTGCCGATGCCTATATGCGGGCGGGTGGACGCTATTACCCCAAGCTGCAAATCGCCGTGCCTTTTACCCCCGCCACAGGGCGGAGATTGCTTGTCGCCCCAGAAGCCGAAGGTGTTGGGGATCGCGCGCTGATCACGGGTGCGCTTTCGGTGATGGAAGATCACCACCTATCTTCGCTTCATATCACCTTTTGCACCAAGGACGAGGTGGCCGCCCATGCCGATGCCACCCTCCTGCCACGCAAGACCCAGCAATTTCATTGGCACAATCAGGGCTATCAAACCTTCGATGATTTTCTTTCCGCGCTCTCCTCGCGCAAGCGTAAGAACATCCGCAAAGAACGGGCAGAAGCACAGAATTTTGGGGGCGAGATTGTGCTTTTGACAGGTGATGAGATCGAACCGCATCACTGGGATGCATTCTGGGAATTTTACCAAGACACGGGCGCGCGCAAATGGGGGCAGCCCTATCTAACACGGCGCTTTTTCGATATCGCCCATGAAACCCTGCGTGACGATATGCTGTTGGCCCTTGCCATGCGCGCGGGGCAGCCCGTGGCGGGGGCGCTGAATTCTATCGGACGCGAGACGCTTTATGGCCGCTATTGGGGCTGTGTCGAAGACCATCCCTGCCTGCATTTTGAGCTGTGCTATTATCAGGCGATTGACTGGGCGATTGCGCAAGGTCTGTCACGGGTCGAGGCGGGCGCACAGGGCGGGCATAAACTGGCGCGCGGATATCTGCCCGTTGAAACATATTCGCTGCATGCGATGCGCGAGCCCAGTTTTTCGCGCGCTGTGGCGGAATATCTCAAAGCCGAGGCCCGCGCGATGGAGGAGGAGATCGAGATCCTCACCAGCTATGGCCCGTTTCGGAAAACAACCGTGGAGGAACAGGAATGAGCATTGCAAAACTGACCCAAGCTGAGCGCGATAGTGATCTGGCCAACCTTGTAGAAAACGGATGGTCACTTGTGGATAACCGCGATGCAATCGCGAAAACCTATCAATTTTCCAATTTTATTGCGGCTTTTGGATGGATGACCCGCGCTGCGCTACAGGCGGAGAAACTGGATCATCACCCCGAATGGTTCAACGTTTACAACCGTGTCGAAGTGGTTCTGTCCACCCATGATGCAGGCGGCCTGACAGGTTTGGACATCAAATTGGCCCGCGCCATGGATCGCCTTGCAAGCTGAACGCCCTGCCCAAAGCTGGGCAGGGTGCGCTCGTCGTCTAGATCGCCGCCAAAAGGGCTTCGCCACCTGAGATCTCGCAGGTGCCAGGGCTTTCCTCTGGATGAAATACTTTTACGATGCCGTCTTCCGCATAGAGCGCATAACGTTTTGAGCGCTCGTAAAAGCCCACAGGTTCAGCAGTAAAATTCATACCGACTGATTTGGTAAATGTTGCTGCTGGATCAGCAAGCATTGTCAAACCTGCGGCCTTTGCCCCAGTTGTCTCTGCCCATGCGTTCATCACGAAAGGATCATTCACAGAGATGCAGATGATCTCGTCCACACCTTTTTTGTCAAATTCTGCCTTAGTGCGAATAAAGCTCGGCACATGGGCAGAGGTACAGGTGCCAGTATATGCTCCAGGCAGACCGAAGATCACAACTTTTCGATCCACCAGTTTATCGGTCAAAGCGATAGTTTCAGGACCATTTCGACCCATTTGCAGAAGGGTTGCTGGTGGTAGTTTAAAGCCAACGTTGATCAACATTTTTTTTGAGCGTCCTTCGCTTGTACAATTTCTGCGTGACTTTATAGAGTTAAGCCGAAACAACGCCAGACCAAATCTGACGAAGGGCGCGCAAATGGCAGGGATTGCAATTATTGGGGCCGGGCAGGCAGGGGCGGCGCTTGCCGCGAAACTGCGCAGCGAAGGGTATGAGGGCGAAATTGCACTCTTTGGCCGTGAGCGCGTGCCCCCCTATCAGCGCCCGCCCTTGTCAAAGGCCTATCTCTTGGGAGAAAGCCCGAAAGAGCGCCTATTTCTTCGCCCTGAAACTTTCTACGCCGATCAGAACATCACTCTGCATCTTGGGCAGACCATCACCGAAATTGATGCTGCAGCACAAAGCATCACCACGGCTGAGGGGGCGGTTTTCGCCTATGACCAACTTGCCTTTACCACGGGCGCAGAACCCCGCCGCCTGAGTGTCGAACAAGGGGGCGGTTTGGGTAATGTCTTGACCATGCGCAGCATGGATGATGCCGACAGGCTCGCGCCCCTATTGGAGGACGGCAAACGCGCTGTGATTATCGGAGGCGGTTATATCGGTTTAGAGGCCGCCGCCGTCTGCACCAAGCGCGGGATGCAGGTTACCGTGATCGAGGCCGCCCCACGTATCTTGGGCCGTGTCGCTTGTGAAGAAACCGCCACCTATTTCCGCGACTTGCATGAGGGCAATGGTGTCACCATCCGCGAAGGCGTGGGGCTTGATCGGCTCAGTGGCACCGATGTGGTGCAGGCGGTGCATCTCACCTCGGGCGAGACTTTGGCGGCGGATTTGGTTCTGGTGGGCATAGGGATCATACCTGAAACCCAACTGGCCGAAGCCGCAGGGGTTGCGCTGGATCGGGGGATCGCAACAGACGAGATGGGGGCAACCTCGATTCCGCATATTTGGGCCGCAGGGGATTGCACAAGCCTACCCTATCGGGGGGAACGTATCCGCCTTGAATCGGTGCAAAACGCGATTGATCAAGCCGAGGCCGTGGCCTGTAACATGCTTAGGGCTGCAACACCTTATGTCCCAAAGCCTTGGTTCTGGTCGGATCAATATGACACGAAACTGCAAATCGCAGGATTGAACACGGGCTATGATCGCATTGTCATTCGCGACAATGGCGAGGGTGCGCGCTCGCATTGGTATTATCAGGGCGACACGCTCTTGGCGGTGGACGCGATGAATGACCCCCGCGCTTATATGGTCGGCAAGCGATTGATAGAGGCGGGCAAAAGCCCCGATGCCGCAGCCATTCAAGATACAAGCGGCGATATAAAATCGCTCCTGCGCTGATGCGGATTATTGGCGGGACATTGCGCGGCAAGAAATTGGCCGAGCTTGGCGCGGGTGATCTGGCCGCACATTTGCGACCGACCTCTGACCGCGTCCGCGAAAGCCTGTTCAATCTTTTGATCAACGGGGCGCGCGGGAATCTTGTATCAGAGGCGCGCGTCCTTGATCTTTTTGCGGGGACGGGCGCCTTGGGGTTGGAGGCGCATAGTCGCGGTGCAAGCTATGTGCAATTTGTGGAAAATGGCGCAAAATCAAACGCCATTCTGCGCGAGAATGTCACTGCCTGCCGCGCCGAAGCGACCACCCACATTCACCGAATTGACGCGCTGAAACTGGGGCGCGCGACATTGCCCCCCTCGACCCTCATTTTCCTTGATCCGCCCTATGGAACATCCATGGGTGAAGCAGCCCTTACCGCAGCCCTGTCGGGCGGTTGGATCGCGCCCGAGTCCATTGTGGTTTGGGAAGAAAGCACCCCCCCCGTTTTGCCACCAGAATTCACCCTTCTTGATCAGCGCAGCTATGGTGGCACGCTGATCACCCTAGCCCAAAGATTTTAATCATGTCCCTCTCCGCTGCCCCTCAACTTGTGATTTTCGACTGCGATGGCGTCTTGGTGGATAGCGAGCCAATCACAAACCAAATCTTGGTCGACAATCTGGCGCGTTATGGTTTGCAGGTGTCACTTGCCGATTGCATGACGCTTTTTGTGGGCGGCACGATGCGGGGGGTAGAGACCCGCGCGCGCGAATTGGGGGCCGACTTACCCCAAGATTGGATTGATGAGATTTACGGCGATATTTACGCGCGCCTGCGCCAAGGCCTGCCATCCGTTCGCGGAATCGAAGCCGTGCTTGATCGGCTAGAGGCGGCAGATATTCCCTATTGCGTGGCCTCAAATGGCAGCGAGGAAAAGATGGAGATCACCCTTGGCGCAACGGGGCTTGCGCGCCGCTTTGAGGGCAATCGCTTTTCGGCCCATACGCTTGGCGTGGCCAAACCTGATCCGCGCTTGTTTTTGATTGCGGCTGAGAAAATGGGGGGCGATGCCGCCCATGCCGCAGTGATCGAAGACAGCCCCACAGGCGCAAAAGCGGCCGCGCGGGCCCATATTCCCTGCTTTGGCTATGCGGAACATGATGACGGCGCGCGCCTTGCTGCGGAAGGGGCCTATGTGTTCCACGATATGGCAGATTTGCCTGCGCTTTTGCGCTTGCCTTAACCTTGTGCCTCTGGCCCCGATATGGGACAGAAGGGCCAAAGCAGCAAAAAAATAATCAGGCATGAGCAGCGCAGAGGCCCTTTTATCCCGTGTATTCGGCTTCCAAAGTTTCCGCCCTGGACAGGCGGAGATTGTCGAGGCCGTGGCCAAAGGTGAAAACGTCCTTGCCATTATGCCGACAGGTGGGGGGAAATCCCTTTGCTTTCAGCTGCCCGCCTTGATGCGTGATGGCGTCACTTTGGTCATTTCGCCCCTGATCGCATTGATGCGAGACCAAGTGCGGGGCTTGCGCGAGGCAGGGATCAATGCAGGCGCGCTCACCTCAGGCAATACGGCCGAAGAAACCGATGCGGTCTGGGACAGTCTGTCCAAAGGCGAATTGAAACTTCTTTATATCGCGCCAGAACGCTTGGCCTCGGGCGGGATGGAGCGGGTATTGGCAAAATCGAATGTCAGCTTGATTGCCGTGGATGAGGCCCATTGTGTCAGCCAGTGGGGCCATGACTTTCGGCCTGATTATCTGAAAATTGGCGCGCTCAGGCGCAGCCTTGATGTGCCGCTTGCCGCCTTTACCGCGACAGCGGATGCCGAAACCCGTGCCGAGATTGTCACGCGGCTCTTTGATGGCCAAGCCCCACAAACTTTTTTGCGCGGCTTTGACAGGCCAAATCTGAGCCTTGCCTTCGAGGTTAAAAATCAACCACGTCAACAAATTTTATCTTTTGCAGCAGCGCGCAAAGGACAGTCAGGCATTGTCTATTGTGGCGCACGCGCAAAGACAGAAACCTTGGCGCAAGCCATGCGCGAGGCGGGGCACAATGCCTGTTATTATCATGGCGGGATGGAGGCCGAAGATCGGCGCATCGTTGAAAGCCGCTTTGCCAATGAGGATGGTTTGGTTGTGGTTGCCACTATCGCCTTTGGAATGGGGGTCGATAAACCTGATATCCGTTGGGTGGCCCATGCTGATCTACCCAAATCCATTGAAGGCTATTACCAAGAAATCGGGCGCGCAGGTCGCGATGGCGCACCGGCGGACACGCTCACACTCTATGGCCCCGAAGATATCCGATTTCGCCGCACCCAAATTGACGAGGGGCTAGCCCCGCCAGACCGCAAAGCGGCAGATCACGCACGGCTGAACGCACTTTTGGGTTTGGCCGAGGCAATTTCTTGCCGCAGGCAGGTCTTGCTGCGTTATTTCGGGGAAGATAGCGCGCCTTGCCAGAATTGCGACCTGTGCCAAACCCCACCCGCGTTATTCGAAGCGGGCGAGGCCGTTCAAAAGGCGCTATCGGCCATTTTGCGCACAGGCGAAAGTTTCGGCGTTGGCCACCTAACCGATATTCTGGTCGGCAATCCGACCGAAAAAGTGCGTGAGCGCGGCCATGACAGTTTGCCCACATTTGGGGTCGGGCGCGAATTTGATACGCGCGGATGGTCAGCCGTGTTTCGGCAAATGATGGGCCATGATTTGGTGCGGCCCGACCCAACACGGATGGGGGCTTTGCGGATGACTGAGGCCGCGCGACCGATATTGCGCGGGGAACAGGGCATCACACTGCGCCGCGATACGGTGCAAAAAACAACGCGCCAACCGCAGGTCAAAACACTCGTTTCCGAGGATGATGCGCCCCTATTATCTGCCCTCAAGGCCAAGCGCCGTGCATTGGCCGAGGCGGGCGGCGTGCCACCCTATGTCATTTTCACCGACAAAACCCTGATCGAAATGGCGCAAACGCGGCCCCAAGACCTTGACGCTATGGCACGCATCTCAGGCGTGGGCGCGGTTAAACTGGAACGCTATGGCACAGATTTTCTGGCCATCATTACAGGGGAAAGCAGCGCCAAGCTGCATCCTGCACGCCGCAAATTGGCGGGGCAGGCAGGGGCTGATCTCTATGATCAATTACTCGAGTGTCAGGCGGGGCTCTATTACGGGGCAGATAATACCGAAAAACCCTTAAGCTGCACCGCTGCGCAAATCGCGAAAATTGCGCAAATGCGTCCGCGAGATTCGCAGAGCCTGGCGAGAATTCTGGATGAAAAGCGTATCGCACGATTTGGTGACGCTTTTCTCGAAATTTTGCGCACGGGTGGATAATCACCGCGCCTAAGCCTAAGTTAGGGTCAAGTTCTGGTTCAGGAGGTTTGATATGCTGGTCGTCATTTCCCCCGCAAAGCGTCTTGATTGGGCTGCGCAAGAGGCAGCCACAACCACACCTGCCTTTGCCGCGAACGCGCGCGAATTGGCGGCCGTGGCTAAGAAACTGAAACCTGCTGATCTGAAAAAGCTGATGTCCATCTCTGACGATTTGGCAAAGCTGAACCATGAGAGGTTCCAGAATTTTGAGGCCGAAACCGATCTGCGCCCCGCAATCTATGCTTTTGCAGGGGACACTTATACGGGACTAGAGGCGCAAAGCCTCTCTGACGATGGTTTGCGGTATGCCCAAGACCATTTGCGAATTTTATCAGGGCTTTATGGTGTTCTGCGCCCGATGGATGCCATTGCGCCCTATCGCCTTGAGATGGGCAGCCGCATGAAAAACGCCAAAGGGGCCAACCTCTATGCCTATTGGGGCGATCGTTTGGCACAAGCCCTTAACGTGCAGGCACAAGCCACTGGCAGCGCATATTTGGTTAACTGCGCCTCAGTCGAATATTTCGGCGCGGTGGATGAAAGCAGCCTCGCCCTGAAGGTCATCACCCCCGTTTTCATGGAGGACAAACCCGCAGGGCCAAAAATCGTGAGTTTTTTCGCGAAAAAGGCACGCGGTGCAATGGCGCGATTTATTGTTGAAAACCGCATCACCGACCCTGAAGGCCTCAAGGATTTTGATCTTGGCGGCTATAAATTCGCGCCAGAGCTCAGCACAGCAGAAAAGCCGACTTTCCTGCGGGATGAGGCCGCTGCAAAGGCGGCTTAATCGGCGGGTTTGTTCTTTTCAAAATCCGCCAATTGCGCGGCGCTCGCATCGGATTGATACTGCGCTTTCCAATCGTCATAGGGCATTCCGTAAATTGCTTCGCGGGCCGTTTCTTTGTCGATGGAGAGGCCCTGTTCCTCAGCCGCTTCTTGATACCACCGCGAGAGGCAATTGCGGCAGAACCCTGTCAGGTTCATCATATCAATATTCTGAACATCTTTGCGGCTATCAAGATGCGCCAACAGGCGGCGAAATGCGGCGGCTTCAAGTTCGGTGCGGGTATGCTGATCCATTCTGCCCTCTCCTTTATCTTACACTAAACTTGGGCATCCCGAAGGGCTTGGTCAAGCAAAGGGGCCAATCGCACGGCCCATGCTTTTTGATCCTCAGGGCGTTCAATCAAATCATTGCGCAATTCAATCAACACATGGGGTCGCCCTGCCTGTAGGCCATGGCGATCCATTGCATCCCCACCCAAGGCCCCTGAATAGGGTTGGTTATCGCCCACACAAAGATCCGCTTCGCCACGTAATAGATCAAGGAGTGGCGCAGCCAAGCGCGTGTCTTGCGCATAGAGCACCCCAACCTGCCACGGGCGCAGGGCGCGACCGCGGAATTGCGGGGTAAAGGAATGCACCGCCAAAAGCACAGGATTGGGCCGCGCAGCAATCACTTGGGCCAAAGCGTTGTGATAGGGGCGGTGGAACTTCGCCAAGCGGCGCTCAACTTCAACTTCGTCTACATGGCGATTGGTCGGAATGATGGTTCCATCATACAGTTTCATCACCAAGGTCGGATCATCCTCGCCCCGATTGGGATCAATCACCAAACGTGAAAAAGTCGAGGCGACAACGGGCGCATCTATCAGCACACCCAAATGGCGCGCGACACCCAAAGCACCGACATCATAGGCGATATGGCGCGCCATATCTTCGGGCGCGATTTGAAGATCACCGCCGTTGACACAAGGCGGCACCGTATTGGACGCATGATCCACCGAAATTACCCAACGAGAGGGACGCATTTCCCCCTCGACTGTGACGGGCACAAAATCAGGATCCGATATTTGCAGGTTTGACTTAGCCATCGTCACGGAATGCTCACACTTGTTTGTCAGATTGGGGTTGAATATCAATCGAAGTGACAAAGGGCTAGGTCATCAATTCGAATTGAAGATAGATTGCTCTTGTGCGCGCTTCGTCTATAAGAGGCGCAAGATGTGAGCGCTAACATTCGCGCAAAGCAGAACCAGACCAAGAGAGCGGCCAGAGGGGAAGATCGGATGAAACGGATGCGGAATGTGAAAATTGTTGCCACATTGGGGCCTGCCTCCAGTGACGAGGCGACAATTGAGGCGCTGTTTGAAGCAGGCGCGGATGTGTTCCGCCTTAATATGAGTCATGGCACGCAGGATGATATCGCCGCCCGCCATGCAATCATTCGCCGTATCGAAGAAAAAACAGGCCGCCCCATAGCAATCTTGGCCGATTTGCAAGGGCCAAAACTACGCTGCGGCGTGTTTGAGGGCGATGCCTCGCAAGATCTCGAAGAGGGGGCTGCCTTCCGTTTTGACCTCGACAAAACACCGGGTGACGCGACCCGCGTTTGTCTGCCCCATCCAGAAATTTTTGAAGCCTTGGAAGTTGGCGCGCATCTTTTGGTGAATGATGGCAAGCTTAAACTGCGTGTCACCAAATGCGGCAAGGATTTTGCCGAATGTGTCGCGCTGAATGCGGGCACAATTTCGAACCGCAAGGGCGTGAACGTGCCTGATGTGGTGCTGCCTTTGGCGGCGCTTTCGGCAAAAGACCGCAGTGATCTGGAATTCGCTTGCGAATTGGGGGTGGATTGGTTGGCGCTGTCCTTTGTGCAGCGTGCCGCTGACGTTGAAGAGGCCCGTGGATTGGCGAAGGGCCGTGCGGCGATCTTGTCGAAAATTGAAAAGCCCGCGGCCGTGAAGGCGTTTGATGAAATCCTTGCCGCTTCAGATGGCATCATGGTGGCCCGCGGTGATTTGGGCGTGGAATTGCCAGTGCAAAACGTGCCGCCCATCCAAAAACGTCTGGTGCGCAAATGCCGTTCTGCGGCCAAGCCCGTGATTGTGGCAACCCAGATGCTTGAATCCATGATCGAAAGCCCCGTGCCAACCCGCGCCGAGGTCTCGGATGTGGCAACCGCGATTTATGAGGGTGCGGATGCTGTCATGCTCAGCGCTGAGTCAGCGGCGGGCCAATATCCGATTGAGGCCGTTCGCACGATGGACGCGGTCGCGCGCGAAGTGGAAAGTGATCAAACCTATCGCGAAGTTATTGACGCGTCCCGCCGTGTGAACCGCGCCAGTGTTGCGGATGCAATCGTGGTGGCCGCGCGGGAAATCGCCGAAACAACCAACATCAAGGCGATTTGCTGCTTCACCCAATCGGGCACCACCGCCGCCCTTGTGGCGCGCGAGCGGCCTTGCGTGCCCGTGATTGGCCTGACGCCCGTCTTACGGGTGGCCCGGCGGATGTGTTTGACATGGGGAACAACCTGCGTGCTGACCGAAAAGGTCGAGCGTTTTAAAGGCGCCGTCATCAGCGCCGCGCGCGCCGCGCGCGAAGGCGGCTTCGCCGAGGCTACGGATCAGATTGTGGTGACCGCAGGCGTGCCGTTTAACGTGCAAGGCACAACAAATATTCTGCGGGTCGCCCCTTGTGATGAACGGCTGATTTATTCTGCCGATCCTGAATAACTGTGAATGCCCCTCGTGAACCTATTTTTGGTGACAGGGACACTCTGCGCAGGGCTCGGCGCGGTTGCGGTGATCTCAGCTTGGGCAAATCGCAAACGAAACGTCACCGCGGCGGGCGTTTTGGGGGCAGGGCTGGCGATGCTGATTGCGGTTTATACCCTCGGCGGTCTTCCCATCGGATGGGCGCCATTTGCAGCAAGTTTTGTTGAGGTGGCGGCACTTATACTCCGCTGAAGAGGGGTTGCGCTTTAACCGTTTTGGGGGTAAGCGGCGCTTTCCAACGGTGCGATCGGCCAAAAGTGGCATGCCGAATCGCGCTTGAACGTTGCCTAAGAAGGAGACGAAAATGCCCAAGATGAAGACGAAGTCGAGCGCCAAAAAGCGCTTCAAAATGACGGCGAGTGGCAAGGTCAAGGCTGGCCAAGCTGGCAAGCGCCACGGCATGATCAAGCGGACAACCAAGTTCATCCGCGACGCGCGCGGCACGACAACATTGTCGGCCCCTGACGCGAAGATCGTCAAAACCTACATGCCATACGCTCGTTAAGGAGGCGCTGAGATGTCCCGCACAAAAGGTGGTACCGTCACCCATCGCCGTCACAAGAAGGTTCTTGACGCGGCAAAAGGTTATTATGGCGCGCGTTCGCGCAACTTCCGCACTGCAACGCAGGCGGTCGATAAAGCCAACCAATACGCAACCCGCGACCGCAAGGCGCGTAAGCGTCAATTCCGCGCTTTGTGGATTCAGCGCATCAACGCTGCCGTGCGCAGCTTTGATGCCGATCTGAGCTATTCGCGCTTTATCAATGGCCTTGCGAAAGCAGGGATCGAAGTCGACCGCAAGGTTCTGGCTGATCTCGCTGTGCATGAGCCAGAAGCGTTTGGGGCGATTGTTGCACAGGCGAAAGCCGCGCTCTGATTTGCGCCAAAATTTGGTAAGCGAAACCTCTGCCAACGATTTGGCGGGGGTTTTTCTTTGCTGAACACGCAGCCAAAAGCCGTTGCCCCTGTTGCAGGCCTTGCATTTGAGGGTTCTTGTGATAGCTCAAGCGGCAATTCTACGGAGACAAACCCATGACCGCATTTGATGACCTGCGCCACCTTTGGCTTGATCGCATTGCTCAGGCTTCGGACGAAGCCTCACTTGAAGAGTTGCGTGTGGCTGCCCTTGGCAAAAAAGGTGAGATCAGCCTGAAGATGCGCGAACTGGGGCAGATGAGCGCCGAAGAGCGTCAGGTGGCAGGCCCCGCGCTGAACGCGCTGAAGGATGAGGTCAACAGCGCGCTTGTGGCAAAGAAAGCCGCGCTTGGCGATGCCGCACTAGATGAACGGCTTAAGGCAGAATGGCTAGATGTGACCCTGCCCGCCCGCCATCGCCGTCAGGGCAGCATCCACCCCGTGAGCCAAGTCACCGAAGAAGTCACCGCGATTTTCGCGGATATGGGTTTTGCCGTGGCAGAAGGCCCGCAGATTGAAACCGATTTCTACAATTTCGATGCGCTAAATATTCCAGGCCATCACCCTGCCCGCGCGGAAATGGACACGTTCTACACCCATCGCGCCGAAGGGGATGATCGCCCGCCCCATGTGCTGCGCACCCATACCAGCCCCGTGCAAATCCGCTATATGGAGGCCAATGGCGCGCCTTGCCGCATCATTGCACCCGGTCGCGTCTATCGCGCCGATTACGACCAGACCCACACACCGATGTTCCATCAGGTCGAGGGCTTGGCGATTGATAAAGATATTTCCATGGCCAATCTGAAATGGGTTTTGGAGGAGTTCTTCTCGGCCTTTTTCGGCACATCGGTCAAAACCCGCTTCCGCGCCTCGCATTTCCCCTTCACCGAACCTTCCGCCGAGGTAGACATCCAATGCTCATGGGAAGGCGGCACGGTGAAGGTGGGCGAGGGCAATGACTGGCTTGAGGTGTTGGGGTCAGGCATGGTGCACCCAAAGGTGCTGCAAGCAGGCGGGATTGACCCCAATGAATGGCAAGGCTTTGCCTTTGGCATCGGGATCGACCGCTTGGCGATGCTGAAATACGGCATCCCCGACCTGCGCGCGTTTTTCGATTCAGACCTGCGCTGGCTGCGCCATTACGGCTTTGCCGCCTTGGATATGCCGAATTTGCATCGGGGGTGAGGGGGATCAATCCCCACACCCCGCCCGAATAGCGCCGAAGGCGCCGGGCGAGCGCCTGCCCGCCCCATCGGGCTGGCGCTATGGCACCGCCTTCGCGCGCTCGGGGGTCGCCCGATCTTGAAACGATAAAGTGCTGACCCCAAAACAGATCAGCGCCACCCCACGGGCAGGCGCGCGCCCTCATTCCACCCTTCCAATCACGCGCGCCGTGGTTTAATCGACATCCGACCGCTTAAACGGAGGCCCACGCCATGAAATTCACGCTGTCTTGGCTGAAAACCCATCTCGACACCACCGCTTCGGTTGAGGACATCGCCGATGCCTTGACCGATCTTGGGCTTGAGGTGGAGGGGGTCCAAAACCCCGCCGCGAAATTGGCAGGGTTTCGTCTGGGCCGCGTCACCCATGCCGAACAGCACCCAGATGCGGATCGGCTGCGCGTCTGCACTGTGGCCACCGATGAGGGGGACAAGCAAATTGTCTGCGGCGCGCCGAATGCGCGTGCGGGCATCACTGTGGTTGTCGCGCGTCCTGGTGACTATGTGCCGGGCATTGATGTGACCCTTTCGGTCGGCAAAATCCGCGGGGTCGAAAGCCACGGGATGATGTGTTCCGAGCGGGAATTGGAGCTTTCGGACGAACATAACGGCATCATCGAATTGCCTTCGGGCGAAGTGGGTCAAAGCTTTGCCGATTGGTTGGCAGAGCATGATCCAGAAAAGATTGACCCTGTGATTGAAATTGCCATCACCCCGAACCGCCAAGATGCGCTTGGCGTGCGTGGCGTGGCGCGGGATTTGGCCGCACGCGGGCTTGGCACGTGGAAACCCTATGAGGTCGCCCCTGTCAAAGGCAGTTACCCCTGCCCGATCTCGGTGACGATTGACACCGATACCCTTGATGGGGCGCCGCATTTCACAGGCCGCGTGATCCGTGGCGTAAAGAACGGGCCATCGCCCGCGTGGTTGCAAGCGCAGCTCAAAGCCATCGGCCTGCGCCCCATCTCCGCCTTGGTCGATATCACCAATTTCTTCACCTATGACCAAAACCGACCCTTGCACGTTTTTGATGCCGATAAGGTCAAAGGCGGCTTGCGCGTTCACCGCGCCAAAGGTGGCGAAGAATTATTGGCCTTGGACGAGAAAACCTACCGCTTCGGCGCGGGCCATATGGTGATTTCCGATGACACTGGCCCCGAAAGCATCGCGGGCATCATGGGCGGTGAAGAAACGGGATGCACGGATGAGACCGTGAATGTGTTTCTTGAATCGGCTTGGTGGGATCCTGTTCAAATCGCCTATACAGGGCGTGATCTGAAAATCCATTCGGATGCGCGGTATCGCTTTGAGCGCGGGGTTGACCCTGAATTCACCCGTGACGGGCTTGAGGCGGCAACGCAGATGATCCTTGATCTGTGCGGGGGCGAAGCCTCGGATGTGGTTGAGGCGGGCGCGGCGCTGAAAACGGCGCGCAGCTACAGCTTGAACCCTGCGCGCGTGATCAGCCTTGTCGGTATGGACATCCCGCGCGAGGAACAGGTGCGCATCCTGACCGCGCTTGGTTTTTCGGCCAGCGGCAGTGGCGAGACGCTTGAGGTTTGGGTGCCCTCGTGGCGGCGCGATGTTCAAGGTGAGGCGGATTTGGTCGAGGAAGTGGCGCGTGTCGCCTCGCTCACCAAACTGGCGCCAAAGCCCTTGCCCCGCCTCAGCACAGGCGTGACGCGCGCTGTCCTGACCCCAATGCAAAAACGTGAAGCCACAGGGCGGCGCACCCTTGCCGCTTTGGGATATAATGAATGTGTCACCTATAGCTTCATTGATCAAAAATCTGCGGCGCTCTTTGGGGGTGGCACGGATGCGGTGCGTTTGGAAAATCCGATTTCTTCGGAAATGAGCCATATGCGTCCCGCGCTTTTGCCTGGCCTTTTGCAGGCGGCAGCCCGCAATCAGGCGCGCGGCATGACAGATTTGAGCTTGTTTGAACTGGGGGCCGCGTTCCATGGCGGCGAGCCAGAAGAACAGCATACGCAGGCCGCTGGTCTTTTAATTGGTCAAACAGGCCCGCGTGATCCGCATGGGGCACGCCGCGCTGTGGATGTATTTGATGCCAAAGCCGATGCAGAAGCCGCCCTTTCTGCCATGGGTGCGCCTGCGCGGATGCAAATCATGCGCAGCGATGACCCATGGTGGCATCCCGGGCGGCATGGGATTCTGTGCCTTGGCCCCAAGAAAATTTTGGGCGTTTTCGGTGAAATTCACCCCAAAATCTTGCGCGAGATGGATGTGAAAGGCCCTGCGATGGGGTTTGTTCTTTACCCATCTGAAATTCCATTGCCCAAAAATACCACGGCCAGCCGTGGCGCCTTGGAAATCAGCGATCTGCAACCCGTAGAGCGCGATTTCGCCTTTGTCACCGATGTCACCACCGCTGCCCTTGATCTGGTCAATGCGGCCCTTGGTGCAGATAAGGCTTTGATCACCGATGTTAGCGTCTTTGACGAATTCATCGGCGGGTCACTTGGGGAAGGGCGCAAGTCAATCGCGCTAACCGTTCGGATGCAGCCGCGCGACAAAACATTGACTGAGGACGAAATCGAAGCCACTGCGGCCAAAATCATTGAAAAAGTGGGTAAGGCGACGGGGGCAACCTTGCGCGGTTAATCTGCGCCCGTTTCGCTGCAATGGCGGCGAAAAGCGGATTTTAGCAAATCAAATTCTGCGCGCAGCATGTCCAACTCAGCGCGCAGATCCCCCGCAATCTGCGGATCACAGACGACAGAAAACCGATCCAATACCGCCCCTGTCTCATGGCGGATGTCGACAATTTGCACCTGCGCCCCAATCAGACGTGCTGGCAGTTCAAGGCGCAGAACGCAGGCGCGACCCGTGCCACGCGTGGCCGTTCCGGTGGCAATCACCCTCCCGTTCACAACAGCCTCAAAGCGCAATGCGTCCTCGGTCATATGGGCCACTGTGGCCTCATAAACCCCATCTTTCAGGCTCAACCGCGCAAGCGTCAGTTCCGTCATGCTTTGATCCCCTTACTCAAAGTTCGGCACGCGGCATGCACACCACGAGAAAATCGCCCATCTGCAATAAGTCCATGCTGGGGCGCTCGAAAATCAGATCAATCCAGATTTTTTCGATCCGTTTGTCGTTTACTTTGGAATAGGCCATATCGAATTCGGCACTGAGCCTGCCGTTGTGCCATTCCATTTTGCGCACCATTTGCTCGGAATTTGGGCCATGGATCACATTGACCCGCGCATAAAGGTCAATCGGGAAATCCATGGTGATATCGAGCGAAACTTGAAGAATATCCGACAGCTTAACGCTCGCCGCCCGCGCACGGGGCACATCAAGCGCCATGGATAAAAACGATCCATCAAACCGAAAAACTTCTTAGGAAATGGCAAAAGGGGCGCTTGCGTGAGGATCATTGCGCGGGGTTTGGCGCAAAATAATCTCTGATTGCGTGCAATCATGAAAAATCTTGAGCCCCCCTTTCAGATCAAAGGGGCTTTGCACCGCAACTGTGGTCGCGGGTTCAATCGGTTGAAACAAGGCATCAGGGCGATACCCCCAATGCGCAATTTCAGGCAAACCCTCGTGGCGGTCTTTTCCAATGGCGCGGCGGCGTAAATCCTGATCAGCCAATCGCGCCAACGCCATCAAATCACCTGCATAGACGATGGCCTCAGCGCGGCGCTTTTGCAAATCCGATAGGGACAGTTTGCCTAGCCGCGCTTTCAAAGCCGCGATATCGGCATTGAATTTTATCCATCTGGCCTGCGAAAATGACGGCCTGCGCCAGAACCCCATCCCATTGCCCTCAAGCTTGGCCCGCCCCTCCCAGTCAGAGGGGGGCCTTTTTCCAGTTTAGCAAAGATAGAGGTAAGGGGATTTTCTCTAATTGAAAAGCCTACGCAGCAATCCAACCGTATCAAGTGTGCGCACAACGGTGCGCGCGGCCCGTGCGGGTGACACGGTGCGGGTGGTTGGGCGGGTTGGCGCACTGCTTCCTGAACCATCGCCGCTTTGCGCGGTGGCTTGATCACTATCATACGGGCCATCGGGCAAGGGGGTTGGTTCCGCCTCGGCCAAAATCGCGGGCTGTAAACTTGTTTGATTATTGGCCGTAGCGATTTGACCCGCAAACGCGCGCAACGTCTCAAGGCTTTGCGCCTCGGTGAGGTTACTGTCTTCAAGTGCAAGAACACTGAGCGTAGCGATGCGGTTGCCCACATCCATATAGACGCGCCAGTAATCTTCTTTCACACCCCGAATGCTGCTGGCAGAACTGTCGCGCGCATTCAAGAAAAACACATCGCCTTGGTGAAACATATCCAGAATTTCAACCGAATTTGGATCTTGGTCGCGGCTCAACAAGCCACGCCCTTGCTCGGAGGTGAAAAATGCAGCCATTGCAGGGATATTGCTGCGCAAACTACCCTCTGGCCCTGCCTCGGAAATGGCGGCCGTTAGGATTGAGGGATGTTCTGGCTGTGGCAGGCGCGGTGAATTTCCAATAGCCGCGCAATTTCCCAAAAGCACAAAGGCGCTTATGCCGCGATCTTGGGTCGCCGCAGGATCTATGCAAAACCCATCAGGCCCAGTGACCACCAAGCGGTCACTGGTTACGGCAATTTCTGTATCCACATCTGGAAGGGGCCCCGCATAAGGCGCCCCACCGCCCGAGCAGCCGAAAAGAAAAAGGCACGCACCCAAGAGGGTGCAGGCCTGAACGGATTTAGATGTCCATATAGACATGCTTCTCCTCTTTGCCGCCTGGATGCGTGACCGCCCCATAGCGCGCTGAACCCACCTGTTGCGCATATTTCCAAAGCGCACCTGTGGCGTAGATGGTTGGCTTTGCGCCTTGCCAATCGGCGCGGCGGGCTTCCAATTCGGCGTCAGACAGATCAACGCTGATCTCCCCATTGATCGCGTCAATCGTGATCATATCCCCGTTTTTCAAGAGACCGATTGGCCCACCGTGGGCGGCCTCTGGCCCAACGTGACCGACACAGAAACCACGGGTCGCACCCGAGAAGCGGCCATCGGTGATAAGCGCCACTTTCTTACCCATGCCCTGACCAGACAGGGCCGCCGTGGTTGCCAACATCTCACGCATACCTGGCCCGCCAGATGGGCCTTCATTGCGGATGACGATCACTTCGCCCTCTTTGTAATCACGGGTTTGAACAGCCGCGAAAGCATCTTCTTCTGATTCAAACACGCGGGCAGGGCCTGTGAATACAAGCTGCTCTTTTGCCATACCCGCAACCTTTACGATGGCACCATCTGGGGCAAGGTTCCCTTTCAGACCGACCACACCGCCTGTTGGCGATAGGGGTTTCTCGATGGGATAGATCACGCGACCATCTGCTTCGCGGGTAATAATGTCGATCTCTTCACCAATGCTGCGGCCTGTTACGGTCAAGCAATCCTCATGGATCAGACCTGCTTTCCGCAATTCTTTGAGAACGACAGGAACGCCGCCCGCCTCATACATATCTTTGGCCACATATTGGCCGCCGGGTTTGAGGTCGACAAAGTATGGTGTGTCTTTGAAAATCTCGCAGACATCAAACAGATCGAAATCAATACCCGCCTCATGGGCGATGGCAGGCAAATGGAGGCCCGCATTGGTCGAGCCACCCGTGCAAGCCACAACGCGCGCAGCGTTCTCAAGGCTTTTGCGGGTCACGATATCGCGGGCGCGAATGTTCTTTTCGATAAGCTTCATCACAGCTTCGCCCGAAGCCACGCCATATTGGTCGCGGGACTCGTAAGGCGCAGGCGCACCTGCTGAATTGGGCAGGGCCAAACCGATGGCCTCAGATACACAGGCCATGGTGTTTGCCGTAAACTGACCGCCACAGGCGCCTGCCGAAGGACAGGCTACACGTTCCAAAATAGCGAGCTGTTCGTCAGAGTAATTGCCCGCCTGATGCTGACCCACCGCCTCAAAAACGTCTTGCACGGTTACATCTTTGCCGTCCAACCGACCCGGCAGGATGGAGCCGCCATAGATAAACACCGATGGCACGTTGAGGCGCACCATGGCCATCATCATCCCGGGCAGGGATTTATCACAGCCCGCCAAACCCACCAGCGCGTCATAGCAATGCCCGCGCATGGTCAATTCAACAGTATCCGCAATCGCTTCGCGCGAGGCCAAGGAGGAACGCATCCCCTCATGCCCCATCGCGATCCCATCGGTCACAGTGATGGTGGTAAATTCGCGCGGCGTGCCATTGGCGTGCTTTACACCCAATTTCACCGCCTGCGCCTGACGGCTGAGCGCAATGTTACAGGGCGCTGCTTCGTTCCAGCAGGTGGCGACACCCACAAAAGGCTGCGCGATTTCGTCCTCGGTCAAGCCCATCGCATAGTAATACGAGCGATGCGGTGCGCGCGCAGGCCCTTGCGTCACGTGACGGCTTGGCAGTTTGGACTTATCGAATTTGCTCTGCGACATGGCAGCCTCCCTTGGGGTCGATAGAAATGTTACACTCGGCATAAACTTTGGGCCCCTGCGGCACAAGCGCGATTGGAAAAAGACCCATGAAACCTAAGTTTCAGACTATAGATGGGCCATTTATGGGTTCAAGCGGAATGGGGATTTAAAGCGCCGATGCTTCGGGGATTTTTTGCACCACAAAATCAGCCCAATTTGATGGTCGAGGCCGCGCGGGCGCAACCTGCTTTGTGGCGGGTGATTGTGGGCATGGTCATCTGCCTTTTGACCTATGTCTTGGGGCTGTTGGCTTATTTCTATGCAATGTCGCATCTGATCGGCACAAAATTCGAAGCCGTATGGACGGCTGACCCGCAAACATCTGGCCCGAGCCTGACGCTGATCCTTCTGGGCAGTTTCGTGACAATGCTGGTTGGCCCGTTTTTTGTGGCATGGCTCCTGCATGATCGCAGCCCATATTCACTGTTTGGCCCATTGCGCCAAATGCATCGACAGTTCTGGATTGCGGTGGCAGTGTTTTCTGCCCTCGCGACACTCAGCACGCTAATCCCTACCGATTTTGCCCTTGTGAGAAGTCTGGGCCTCAATCAATGGTTGCTTTTGCTGCCTCTCGCCCTTGGGCTGATTGCCATCCAGACAGGGGCTGAAGAACTTCTGTTTCGCGGCTATATTCAAAGCCAACTGGCCGCGCGGTTCAAATCCCCGATCATCTGGGCGGTTTTGCCGTCCGTTCTGTTTGGTCTTGCCCATTTTGCACCAGAAGAACATGGCAGCGCGGCGTGGTATCTTGTGTTGGCCACAGGCATTTTCGGGCTTTGCGCCGCTGATTTGACCCATCGCTTTGGCACAATCGGGCCAGCGTGGGGATTTCACTTTGCGAATAATGTGATGGCAATGTTGGCTGTTTCGCTGCCCGGTGCTTTGGGGGGGCTTGCCCTTTATCATTTACCGATTGCGGCCAATGATGCCGAGGCGATGGTTCCCCTTATCTTGCGCGACATTGCTGTTACAATTGTAATTTGGCTTGGCATCCGTTTTGCCCTGATATGGCGCGAAAATGCCCATCGCTGATTGCAATCTGCCGCGCCATTGCCTATTGCGAGTGTAAGGATCGGCCAATGGAAAAGACCCAATGAACTGGATCACCAACTACGTCCGCCCAAGGATCAATTCGATGTTCTCGAAGCGCGATATGCCCGAGAACCTTTGGACGAAATGCGATGAATGCGGAACCATGCTGTTCCATCGTGAATTGAGCGACAATCTGAATGTCTGCACAAATTGCGATCATCATATGGTCATCACCCCACGAGAGCGGTTCAATGCCTTGTTCGATGGCGGTATTTTCAACGAGGTCGAAGTGCCAAAGCCAATTGCAGACCCGCTGCAATTCCGCGATCAGAAACGCTATCCCGACCGCATGAAGGCGGCACAGAAATCCACGGGCGAAACCGATGCGATGCTTGTGGCCGAGGGTGAAATGGGGCGCACGCCCATCGTGGCCTGTGCGCAAGATTTCAGCTTCATGGGCGGCTCGATGGGGATGTATGTCGGCAATGCCATCATTGCTGCTGCCGAGCGCGCGATTAAATTAAAGCGCCCTCTGATCCTGTTCTCCGCCGCAGGTGGCGCGCGGATGCAAGAGGGTATCCTCAGCCTGATGCAAATGCCCCGCACCACAGTTGCGGTAAATATGCTCAAAGAGGCGAACCTGCCTTATATCGTGGTTCTGACCCATCCAACCACAGGGGGCGTAACCGCCTCTTATGCGATGCTCGGCGATGTGCAGATTGCCGAACCAAATGCGTTGATCTGCTTTGCTGGGCCACGGGTGATTGAGCAAACCATTCGTGAAAAGTTGCCCGAAGGGTTCCAGCGCGCCGAATATCTTTTGGATCACGGGATGCTTGACCGCGTGACCCATCGCACCGCGTTGCGCGATGAGTTGATCTCGATCCTTCGGATGCTGATGGGCATGGAACCCCCAGTCAAAGGGGATCTGCCCGCCCCAACTGAGGCTGCGCCAAACGCGGCGGAGGCAAAATAAAAGTGAGCACCCCCCGCTCGGATCTCTTGTTGGAGCGCATGATGGCGCTTCACCCAAAGATCATTGACCTAACGCTCGATAGAATGTGGCGGATCTTGGCCGCCCTTGGTGATCCGCAACAGGCGTTGCCGCCTGTCATTCATATCGCGGGCACCAATGGCAAAGGGTCGACCCTCGCCTATATTCGCGCGGGGCTTGAGGCAGCTGGGAAAAGCGCACATGCCTATACGTCACCGCATTTGGCACGGTTTCATGAACGCATTCGATTGGCGGGAACGCTGATTGACGAAAACCACCTATCAGACATTCTTGATGAATGTTTGGCGGCCAATGGCCCAGATGCGATTACCTATTTCGAAATCACCACAGCCGCCGCGCTTTTGGCATTTGCCAGAAATCCTGCCGATTACACGCTGTTAGAGGTGGGTTTGGGCGGACGTTTGGATGCAACCAATGTCATTGACAGCCCTGCAGTGAGCGTGATCACCCCCGTTGATCTCGACCATCAACAATATCTTGGCGATACAATCGAGGATATCGCAGGCGAAAAGGCAGGCATTATCAAGCGCGGGTGTCCCGTAATTGTTGCCCCGCAACAAGAGGCCGCACTGGAGGTGATCGAGGCACGCGCCGCGCGGCTTGGCGCGCCCATCTATGCCTATGGCCAACACTGGCATGTTACGACCGAAGCAGGGCGATTGATTTTCCAAGATGAAACAGGCCTTTTGGACTTGCCTCTGCCCGCCCTTGCGGGCCCGCATCAAATCCAAAATGCAGGCACGGCCCTTGCCGCAATGCGGGTATTGGGTTTGGACGAGGCGGCCTGCGAGGGTGCCATGCGCAACGTCAATTGGCCCGCGCGCATGCAGCGCCTGCGCCACGGGCCGCTGTTTGACACTGCACCCAATGCTGAACTTTGGCTTGATGGGGGTCACAACCCCCATGCCGCGCTTGCCATTGCGGCCACGCTCAAAGGCTTGCCGCAACGTGAAACGCATTTGATTTGCGGCATGCTGAATACAAAAGATGTGACAGGCTTCATGGCCCCGCTTGCGCCCTTCGCCTCATCGCTGCACGCTGTCTCAATTGACGGCCAAGCCGCAACACTGAGTGCCGAGGACACAAAGGCAGCCGCAACCCGTGCAGGTATAGCGGCCCAAACCGCACCAGATGTGATCAGCGCCTTGCGCGACATCTGCGCCACAACCCCGAATGCGCGGGTTTTGATCTGTGGTTCCCTTTACTTGGCGGGCGAAATTCTAAAAGAAAACGGCTAGGCTACTAGACAGCGCCTGCACTCTGGCCTAGCCCTGTTGCATGCTCGCGATATTCCTCAAAACACTTCCATTTTTTGCGCTGATCGGTGTGGGCTTCCTCGCCGCGTATCGTGGCTTTTTCACGCAAAGCGCGACCGCCTATCTGACAAAATTCGTGTTTTACTTCGCGCTATCGGCCATGTTGTTTCGCTTTGCCTCGACCTTATCGCTTGGCGATATTTTCGATTGGAATTTCATCGGGGCCTATCTGTTTGGATGTTTCGCGATTTATGCGCTTGCGACTGTCGTTGCCTTGATCCGCAAGCGGCCCGCTTCGGAAGCTGCGATTGAAGCGCAATGTGCCGTGATCGGGAATACAGGTTTCTTGGGCGTGCCGATGTTGGTGGTTTTGATGGGGCCTGTGGCGGCGGGGCCTGTCTTGATGATCTTGGCCACTGATTTGATCGTTTTCTCAAGCTTGATCGTGATCATCATCACGGCAAGCCGCGATGGCCGCATGAGCCTGACTATTTTCCGCTCAATCGCGATTGGGTTGATTAAAAATCCGATGATTGTGTCGATGGTCGCGGGGCTATCCGTCTCTGCCGCGGGGCTAAGCCTTCCCGCACCTGTGGATGAATTCATGGCGCTTTTGGGCGCGGCGGCGACCCCATGTGCGCTCTTCGCAATAGGGGCGTCATTGGCAGGCAAATCAACCGAGCGGGCTTCGGTCGCGCTTTGGCTGTCCTTCGCCAAGCTGATCTTACACCCTGCCGCTGTCGCCATTGGTGCGCTTATAATTTTCGAGGTTGATCCCTATGCCGCGGCAGTGATGATCGCGGCCTCCTCGCTGCCTGTGGCAGGAAATATCTACATGCTGGCGCAGCACTACAATGTGGCCCCGCAACGGGTGTCTGCCTCGATTCTGATGTCGACTGCCATTTCCATCCTCACTGTGTCACTTGTGATCGGATGGCTGTCTCAAATGGCGGGCCTCAGCCTGCCTTGATCGCGAAAGGTTTGATCATGTCCAAGATTGAAGCGGTGATTTTTGACATCGGCAATGTGCTGATTGAATGGCAGCCCGAGCGGTTCTACGACCGCACCATCGGGGAAGCGCGCCGCCGCGAGATGTTTGCCACTGTGGATTTGCACGGCATGAATGACCGCGTGGATTTAGGTGAAGGGTTCCGCGATATCATCTATGAAACGGCAGAAGCCTATCCTGAGTTTCGCGCGGAAATTCGGATGTGGCATGATCACTGGTTGGAATTGGCAAACCCTGTGATTGATCACTCCGTGATGCTCTTGCGCCGCCTTCGTGCCAAGAAAGTGCCCGTCTTCGCATTGACCAATTTCGGGATCGAGAGCTTTGCCTATGCGCAAGAGCATTTCGATTTTCTGAACGAATTCGACCACGCCTATGTCTCTGGCCATATGGGGGCGATCAAACCCAACCCAACCATTTATCAAATGGTCGAGGATCATTGCAAAATCGCGCCAGAGGCGCTTTTGTTTGCAGATGACCGCCCTGACAACATCACCGCGGCCGAGGCGCGCGGATGGAATGCGCATCTGTTTACAGCGCCACACGGATGGGCCGAAGTCTTGGTCGACCATGGCCTTCTAACCAAGGATGAAGCAGGACTATGACACAAACCCCCTTCCAAATCATCGGGCCTGAGGCCGAAGCCAAGCTTGATTGGCTCAAACTTGGCGCGGCGTTGGAGGCGGGGCATATGCTACCGCGCGCGGAAATTTCGGATAGTTTCCTCTATCGCGGCAAGGACACGTTGCTCAATCGTGCCGCATGGATTGACGGGCTTGGCCTCTTGGTAAAATCGGCCACAATCTTTCCTGAGAACGCCGCGCAAAATTTGCCCGCTGTGAATGGCGGTGCGGCGCTTTATGGCGATAAGAATGGCCTTCTTGAGGCTTTGGTCGATTTCCATCTTTTGACCAAATATAAGACCGCAGGCGATAGCCTATTCGCCGCGATGAAACTGGCGCGACCCGAGAGTAAAACCATTTTGATCGTTGGCGCAGGCACAGTTGGCCGCTCTCTGCGCGCGGCTTATGGCGCGGGGTTTCCTGAGGCGCGCTTCTTGATCTGGAACCGCAATATAGCGCGGGCCGAGGCCCTTGCCCGTGATTTCTCCAATACGGATGTCGCCGAAAGCCTAGCGGATGCCGTGCAGCAGGCCGATATTGTAACCTGTGCAACCATGGTGACAGAGCCCATCTTGCAGGGTGAATGGCTGAAGGCGGGACAGCATATTGACCTCATCGGGGCCTATCGCCCCGATATGCGCGAGGCGGATGATGCTGCGCTCAAAAAGGCGCGCATCTTTGTCGACAGCCGTGCCACCACAATTGAGCATATTGGCGAATTAAAACGCCCCATCGCGGCGGGGGTGATCACAGCAGATGATGTTGTGGCCGATTATTACGACATCGCCTTTGGCGCCTTTGCGCGGGGCAATAACGCAGAAATCACGCTGTTCAAGAACGGCGGCGGCGCACATCTTGACCTCATGACCGCCGCCTATATCCGTGACGCGGTGAAGGGCTAGGCGGCCAGCGCCCGCTCGCGCAGGGGGCTTTCTTTCACGGGCAAATGGACGATGGCCGAAAGCAGCCCCACGCCAACACCCACCCACCAAACCGTGGTGTAGGTGCCATGCAGGTCATACATCCAACCGCCAAGCCAAACCCCGATGAAGCTGCCCAATTGATGGCTAAAGAACACGATACCATAAAGCGTGCCCATATAGCGCAGCCCATAAATATATCCCACAAGTCCTGAGGTAAGCGGCACTGTGGCCAACCACAACGCGCCCATCGTAACCGAAAACACAATCACCGTCAGGGGCGTGATGGGCAACAAAATGAACGCCGCCGCAATAATGGTGCGGCCAAAATAGATGCCCGCAAGCAGGTATTTCTTAGAATAGCGTTTGCCCAAATAGCCCGCCAAAATCGTGCCACCAATATTGGCCAAGCCAATCAGCGAGATCGACACAGCCCCAAGCGCGGATGTGGTCGTGATGCCCAAAGAATGTAGGAAAGATCCAGGCTCGATCGGGCCGCAAAGTTCGGTCACAAAGGCGGGAAAATGCGCGGTGACAAAGGCAAGCTGATACCCACAGGAAAAGAAGCCGATAAAAATCAGACTGAAAGAGGGATCGCGAAACGCTTTGCCCAAAATCGCGCTCATGCTTTCTTCAAGTTCTGCCTTGGATAAGGGCGCGGGCGCGCGCAGCATGGGAAGGAACAAAAGCGCGGCCAAAATTGCCGCTGCAAAGATCAAAAAGACGCTTTGCCATGGCATCACCGCCAACAGCGCCTCTGCCACAGGCGCACCAAAGACCTGACCTGCAGAGCCCGCCGCAGTCGCAATCCCAAGCGCGAGTGAGCGATGCTCATCCGATGCGGCGCGGCCCACAATCGCCAAGATCACGCCAAAGCCCGTGCCCGCAACGCCAAAGCCCACAAGAATTTCCAAAAGCTGATGCGCGCCGGGCGTGATTGCATAAGCCGAAAACACCAAACCCGCCGCATACATCAAAGCGCCAATGATAATGGCTTTGCGATCCCCAAATTTCTCGGCAATCGCGCCAAAAATCGGCTGCCCCACGCCCCAAGCAAGGTTTTGAATGGCAATGGCCAAAGAAAATTCGGCGCGCAGCCAACCAAATTCGTCCGCTATGGGAATTTGAAAAACCCCAAAACTTGCCCGAATGGCAAAGCTGATCATAATGATAAAACAGCCCCCGATGAGGACGGGGGTGAAAATCGAATTGCGCTGCATCTTCATTTGTCCTGTCAAAGGCCGCAGGCCTGTCATGCTGCGACAGAGATTGCGCCGCAAGCCCAAGAGCGTCAATGCTGATTGCGCATGCAATCCCTCTGGCCAGAGGGGCCAGAGATGTCCTATGAGGCGCTTATGTCGCAACATTTAACTGCCATATACGACACCCGCGTCAGCGAAGGCTTACTGCGCGCAGACCCCGCACAACGCGAGGTTTTGCATCGGTTTGAATCCTTGCGCGAAACGCTTGAGGCGCGGCCAAAATCAGGGCTTCTTGCGCGTTTTTTTCAGGAAAAACCACAATCTGGCCAACATAGTCGCGGATTTTATGTCTGGGGCGGGGTTGGGCGCGGGAAATCCATGATTATGGATTTGTTCTTTGCGCACACGGCGATTAACGGGAAACGCCGCGTCCATTTTCACGCCTTTATGCAAGAAATCCAATCAGCCCTGCACGAGGCGCGTAAAACAGGCACAGATGATGCGTTGAAACCCGTGGCCGAGGCGATTTCAAAAGACCTGCGCCTGCTGTGTTTTGATGAGATGCAAATCACCGATATCACCGATGCCATGATTGTAGGCCGCCTCTTTGAGGCATTGTTCAAGGCAGGGGTGAGCATCGTCACCACCTCCAATCGCCCCCCAAAAGATTTGTATAAGGACGGGTTGAACCGACAGCTATTTGTGCCGTTCATCACGCTTTTAGAGCAGGAATTAGAGGTGATTGAAATGCAATCACCCACCGATTACCGCCAAGACAGATTGTCAGGCGAAACCACCTATTTCACACCCATCACCGCCGCCACGCGGCAAAGCCTTGATAAGATTTGGCACGATCTGACCCATGGGCAGGAAGAACCCCTCGATTTAGAGATTAAAGGCCGCCATGTCGTCATCCCGCATTATTGGGCGGGCATGGCCCGCGCCGATTTCTGGGAGCTGTGCGGCAAACCTTTAGGCGCGAGTGATTATTTGGCGCTCACTGGGGCGGTGAAATTGCTGATGTTGGAAAACGTCCCGCGTCTTGGCATCGACAATTTCAACGAGGCAAAACGCTTTGTCACCCTCATTGATGCGCTTTACGAGGCAGGTATCCGCGTGATCTTATCCGCCGATGATGTGCCAGAACATCTTTACGCTGAGGGCACGGGCAGTTTCGAATTTGAACGCACCGCCAGCCGCCTGCGCGAGATGCAATCGGCGGATTGGGGCCAATAGATCGCGGCAAGGCTTGCAAAAAATGAACTGATCGGTTTACAATGAGGTCAGGGAGTATGCGCCATGAACATGCAAGCACAGACACGCAAAGGTCGAAAATTCGATCAAGTCATTGATGGCGCGCGTAATATTTTCCTAAGCCAAGGGTTCGAGGGGGCAAGTGTCGATGTGATCGCGCGCCAAGCGGGCGTGTCCAAAGCCACGCTTTATTCGTATTTCCCCGACAAACAAGCGTTGTTTATGGCGGTTCTGAACCAAGAATGCGACCTGCAACGCCGCGCGCAAATGGATATCGAATTTCTGCAGCGCGATGTTCGCGATGCCTTGCACCATTTGGCCTATTCGATGCTTGAGTTTCTGATGTCGGACGAAGGTGTCTCGATCTTCCGCGTCTGCGTGGCTGAGGCCCAAAGGTTCCCAGAATTGGGGCGTGCTTTCTATGAAACAGGCCCTTCAACGGCCATGTCCCATGTCGCAGGCTATCTCAGCACGCCGAAGGTGGGCGACATGCTTGATATAGATGACCCGATGAAGGCCGCGGATTTGTTCATGAAGCTGTGCCGTGGTGATCTAATGCTGCGCCGTCTTTTATGCGTCAGCAGCGAAGCCACCCATGAAGAAGTGTCCGAAGCCGCAGATGAGGTGGTGGCTACATTTATGGCACGGTATCGCAAGGCCTAATCTACAAGGGATTTGAACATAACAAGGGCGTCCACCAATCCTTTGCTTGGATGATCAAAGGCTTGTGGCAAACGGCCCACAATCTCGAAACCTGCCTTTTGCCATGTCGCAACCGCACGCGTGTTTTCCGAAACGACAAAGTTATACTGCATCCCGCGATAGCCTTCGGCGCGGGCAGTCTGGAGCGAATGCGCCAACATCGCACGCGCAATCCCGTGCCCCTGCGCCGCTGTAGCAGTGATATACCCACAATTGCAGATATGGGCGCCGCCGCCCGCCTGATTGGGACGGATGTAATAGGTGCCAACGACCTCACCCCCGTGTTCTGCTATGAACACGGACTTTTCGGGAGCCGTCCAAAAGGCCAAGGCATCGGCCTCGGATATGTCAGGGTCGACTGTATATGTATCACCCGCCCGAAACACAGGCAGCACTAGGGATACAAGCGCCGCATCATCGCGGGCCGTTTTTGGACGAATTGTGATTTCGGTTTTCGCGTTCATGTCGCGCAAATGGCCACGCCGCGCCCCAAAGCGCAAGATGGCAGCTTGCTATAACCCCCGATTCTCTCTATATGACGGATTAACAGGTGCTTGGGGGTCCAAACTCCACGCTCCACCCTAGATGCTTCCGCGGGCCCTGTGGCCCGTTTTTTTATGTCCATAGGTCTTATGTCCAACCTGATCGCAAAATCGAGCATTGATCGCCGCATGGCTGAGATCATCACCCCTGTCATCGAAGATATGGGGTTTGAACTGGTGCGCGTGCGCCTGATGGGCGGCGAGACAAAAACCCTGCAGGTGATGGCAGACCGCCCCGATGGCGGGATCAATGTGGATGATTGCGCCGATATCTCAACGGCGATTTCGGCAAGCCTTGATGTCGAAGACCCGATTGAGGGGGCCTATAACCTCGAAGTTTCTAGCCCCGGTATCGACCGCCCGCTGACGCGGTTGAAGGATTTCGACATCTGGCAGGGCTATGAAGCCAAACTTGAAACAAGCGAAATGATCGATGGCCGCAAGCGCTTTAAGGGTGTTTTGGCAGGGATCGAAAACGATGAAGTGCTTATCAATGTTGAACAAGGTGGCGAGACGGTCACCCTTGGCCTCGATTTTGATTGGCTTTCAGATGCGAAGCTCGTTCTGACCGATGACCTGATCGCCGAGATGCTGCGCCAGCGCAAAGCCTCGGGGGTCATTGACGAAACCCAATTTGATGAAATCACGCAAGAGCCCGAAGAGGCGGAGGACTGAAAATCCATGGCTATTACATCAGCAAACCAACTTGAGCTGTTGCAAACAGCAGAGGCCGTTGCCCGCGAAAAGATGATCGACCCCGATCTGGTCATCGTGGCAATGGAAGAAAGCCTCGCCCGCGCCGCGAAATCGCGTTACGGCTCGGAATTGGATATCCGCGTTTCGATTGATCGCAAGACAGGCCGCGCGACATTTACCCGTGTCCGCACTGTGGTTGAGGAAATCGAAAACCATTTCATTGAAATGACACTGCGCGATGCGCGTGCCTATAAGGCAGATGCAGAAATCGGTGACGAGATCATTGACGAAGTGCCCCCTGTTGAAATGGGCCGTATCGCCGCGCAAAGCGCCAAGCAGGTGATCCTGCAAAAAGTGCGCGAAGCTGAGCGTGATCGCCAATATGAAGAATTCAAAGACCGTGCAGGCACAATCATTAACGGTGTCGTAAAGCGCGAAGAATATGGCAATGTGATTGTCGATATTGGCCGTGGCGAGGCCGTTTTGCGCCGTAATGAAAAAATTGGGCGCGAAAGCTATCGCCCCAATGAGCGCATCCGCTGCTATATCAAAGATGTCCGCCGCGAGGCGCGCGGCCCTCAGGTCTTCCTCAGCCGCACCGCGCCCGAATTCATGGCGGAATTGTTTAAGATGGAAGTGCCTGAAATTTACGATGGCATCATCGAGATCAAGGCCGTTGCCCGTGACCCAGGCTCTCGCGCGAAGATCGCGGTGATTTCCTATGATAACTCGATTGATCCCGTTGGTGCTTGTGTGGGTATGCGCGGCAGCCGCGTACAGGCTGTGGTGAACGAGTTGCAGGGCGAAAAAATTGATATCATTCCATGGAATGAGGACGCCCCAACTTTCCTTGTGAACGCGCTGCAACCTGCCGAAGTGACCAAGGTGGTTTTGGACGAAGATGCAGGAAAAATCGAAGTTGTTGTTCCTGACGAACAGCTGTCTCTTGCCATCGGGCGCCGTGGTCAAAACGTGCGTTTGGCAAGCCAGTTGACAGGGCTTGATATCGACATCCTCACCGAAGAAGAAGAAAGCGCGCGCCGTCAGGCCGAATTCGCCGAACGCACCAAGCTGTTCATGGACACATTGGATTTGGACGAATTCTTTGCCCAACTTCTGGTATCCGAAGGCTTCACCTCTTTGGAAGAGGTTGCCTATGTCGAGCAAGAAGAATTGCTTGGCATTGATGGTGTTGATGAAGCAACCGCGGACGAGCTTCAGGCCCGTGCGCGTGACTATATCGAAGAGCAAAATCGCAAAGTCCTCGAAAGCGCCAAGGCGCTTGGTGTCGAGCAAAGCTTGATTAATTTCGAAGGGCTAACGCCACAGATGCTTGAGGCGCTTGGCCAAGATGGGGTCAAAACGCTGGAAGACTTCGCAACCTGTGCTGATTGGGAATTGGCAGGCGGTTGGACAACCGTAAACGGCGAGCGCGTCAAAGATGAAGGCGTGCTTGAGAAATTCGATGTCAGCCTCGAAGAAGCCCAGAATATGGTCATGTCCGCCCGTTTGGCCTTGGGTTGGGTAACCGAAGAAGACCTTGCATCTGACCAAGAAGACGCAGGCGAAGAAGAAGAGTAAGCCCGATTTCAGGAGCCAAAACCATGTCCCGTGGCGGTGCCACCAAAACCAAAGACACGTCCGAGCGGCGCTGTATCGCAACAGGCGACACAGCGCCAAAGGCGGGGCTGTTGCGTTTTGTGGTCAGCCCTGAGAATGTGGTGACGCCCGATATCCTTGAACGCCTACCGGGCCGAGGCATATGGTGCAGCGCTGATCGCGCGGCGGTGGAATTGGCGGTCAAGAAAAACCTCTTCTCCCGCTCAGCCAAAGCGCAGGTGACTGTGCCAGATGATTTGGTGGGCACGCTTGAAACCCTGCTTGCGCGGCGCATTGGCGATTTGATTGCCTTGGCGCGCAAATCTGGTGATGCCGTTGCAGGGTTCGAAAAGGTCAAAGATTGGCTTGCCACGCGCCCTGTGCGGGTGCTGCTGCAAGCTTCGGACGGGTCTGAACGGGGAAAGTCCAAGCTTTGGACGCCTGAGGGCGCGCGTTACTTCGATTGCCTGACCGCTTTTGAATTAGGTTTGGCATTCGGGCGAGAAACTGTGATACATGGCGCGCTGGCGACTGGCGGACTCGGCGATCGTGTTGTAGAGGAAGCAGCAAAGCTGCAAGGGCTGAGGCCCAAAACCAGCTTGAACAACGGCAAGACCGTTGGGAAGGACAAGAAAGACGCATGAGCGATCAAGACGGAAAAAAACCACTCGGACTATCTGGCGGCGCCCGCAGCGGACGCGTGAACCAGAGCTTTTCGCGTGGACGCACGAAAACGGTTGTTGTGGAAACCAAGCGCAAGCGCGTGATGGTTCCCAAATCGGGTGCAGGCGGCAAAGATGATGGCACGGGTAATATGGAGGGTGGCAACGCTTCCGCCAATCCAGAACTCGAACGCCGTATGAAGGCCGTAATGGCCGCCAAGGCCCGTGAGACCGAAGAAGAAGAGCAGCGCCAGCGCGAAGAGCAAGAACGCGAAGAAGAGCGTCAGCGCCGCCGCGCCGAGGCCGAGGCCCGCGAACGCGAGGAGCGTGAACGCGAAGAGGCCATCCGCGCCAAGGAAGAAGAAGAGCGCCGCCGCCTTGAGGAATCAAAGGCCGCAAAGTCCCGTAAAGCGGACAGTGCCCCCGTGGTGACATCCCCCGCAGATCTGCCTGATCCTGCGGTGGCGGCTACCCGCGCGAAATCAGCCGCAGCACCTGCGCGCCGTGATACGGATCGGGACGACAAGCGCGAGCGCGTCTCGAAAGGTGATCGCGACAATGATGGCCGCCGTTCCGGCAAGCTGAGCGTCAATCAGGTTTTCTCTGATGGCGAAGGCGGGCGTCAGCGCAGCCTTGCTGCAATGAAACGCAAGCAGGAGCGTCAGCGCCAGAAGGCGATGGCATCCCAAGGTGACCGCGAAAAAATCGTCCGCGATGTGCAAATTCCAGAAACCATCGTGGTTTCCGAATTGGCCAACCGCATGGCCGAACGCGTGGCCGATGTGGTTAAATCGCTGATGCAGATGGGCATGATGGTCACGCAGAACCAATCCATCGATGCCGACACGGCGGAATTGATCGTCAGCGAATTTGGTCACCGCGTGCAGCGTGTATCTGACGCGGATGTGGAAGATGTGATCAAGGTCGAAGAAGACAGCCCAGCCGAGCTGCAACCACGACCACCTGTCATCACGATCATGGGCCATGTTGACCACGGCAAGACCTCGTTGCTTGACCGCATTCGCAAGGCCAATGTTGTCTCTGGCGAAGCGGGCGGGATCACGCAGCATATCGGGGCCTATCAGGTGCGCACCGAGAGCGGCGCGCTTTTGACCTTCCTTGATACGCCGGGTCACGCGGCCTTTACCTCCATGCGGGCGCGTGGGGCGAATGTCACGGATATCGTGGTGCTTGTGGTTGCCGCCGATGACGCGGTGATGCCGCAGACCATCGAAGCGATTAACCACGCCAAGGCGGCCAAAGTGCCGATGATCGTGGCGATTAACAAAATCGACAAACCCGCTGCCAATCCTGACAAGGTGCGCACCGATTTGCTTCAACATGAGGTGATCGTTGAGAAGATGTCAGGTGAGGTGCAGGATGTCGAAGTTTCCGCCGCCACTGGCCAAGGTTTGGATCAATTGCTTGAATCCATCGCGCTTCAGGCCGAATTGCTTGACCTGAAGGCGAACCCTGACCGCGCAGCCGAAGGGGCCGTCATCGAGGCGCAGTTGGATGTGGGCCGTGGCCCTGTTGCCACTGTTCTGGTGCAACGCGGCACGCTGAAACATGGCGATATCTTCGTTGTGGGCGAGCAATGGGGTAAAGTCCGCGCGCTGATCAACGATCAGGGCGAGCGCGTTAAAGAAGCGGGGCCATCCGTTCCTGTTGAGGTTCTGGGCCTGAACGGCGCACCCGAAGCGGGTGACGTTTTGAACGTGGTGCAAACCGAAGCACAAGCCCGCGAGATTGCGGATTACCGCATCCAAGTTGCCAAAGACAAACGCGCCGCAGCAGGTGCAGCAACAACCTTGGATCAGCTTTTGGCAAAGGCCAAGGCGGATGAAAACGTCAAGGAATTGCCCATCGTGGTCAAAGCTGACGTTCAAGGTTCGGCCGAAGCCATCGTTCAGGCGATGGAAAAAATCGGTAATGACGAAGTGCGCGTGCGCGTTCTGCACTACGGCGTGGGCGCGATCACAGAATCCGATATCGGCTTGGCCGAGGCTTCGGGTGCGCCTGTCATGGGCTTTAACGTTCGTGCCAATGCCCCTGCGCGCAATTCCGCCAACCAAAAGGGTGTAGAAATCCGCTATTACAGCGTGATTTATGACCTTGTGGATGATGTGAAGGCGGCAGCTTCAGGTCTGCTTGGTGCTGAAATTCGTGAAAACTTCATCGGCTACGCCCAGATCAAAGAGGTGTTCCGCGTCTCTGGTGTTGGCTCGGTTGCGGGCTGTCTGGTCACCGAAGGTGTCGCGCGCCGCTCGGCGGGTGTGCGCCTGTTGCGCGATGATGTCGTGATCCACGAAGGCACGCTAAAAACCCTCAAGCGCTTTAAAGACGAAGTCAAAGAAGTGCAATCGGGTCAGGAATGCGGCATGGCCTTTGAGAATTACGATGACATCCGCAAAGGCGATGTGATCGAGATTTTCGAACGCGAAGAAGTTGAGCGTAAGCTCAGCTAAGCCGTTCTGAACATGATAAAAAAGGCGCGCCCCACGGGGCGCGTTTTTTTATGCCGATCCTTTGGCAGCGTCAGGATTCAACCGCCAAACCTCAAAATTCAACGCGCCCGCAATGGTGACCCAAAGCAGATAGGGCGCAATCAACGCGCCCGCGAGCGGATCAAGCGCCCAGAAACTCAGCATTGTGCCACAAACCGCAACCCAAAGCGCGCTGAGGATGACCATACCCGCGCGAATGCGGCGCAAGCCAAAGAAAACGGGGCTCCATAGCGTGTTCAGCGCGATTTGCAGCGCCCAAAATCCCATCGCATGGCCATTTTCCGTCACCAATGCCACGCGCGCCGCTGCATAGGCGGAGGCGATATAAAGCACTGTCCAAGCAACGGGAAAGAGCCAATTCGGCGGCGTGAAAAATGGCTTTCGCAAATCGCAATACCACGCGCCAGGGGGAAACATAGATCCCGTGGCCGCAGCAGCAGCGCAGGCGGCAAAAAATAATATGAAAACAGACCAATCCATGATGGATCAGTTAGCGCGTTATGGGTTCGGTTCCAGTATGCGCCCGCGATCTTGCGCCTCTAATTGCGCCAGAACAGATATGACCTGATCACTCCATCCTGCGCGATCTGGTTGCCGCTTGGCGGCGGCATCGACCAAAAAGCGGGTTTCTTCCAAAGGGGGGGCGTAAAGCATCGGGCTGCGCGGCGCCAAAGTGATGATCGTGGCCTGAATTGCAGAATAGCTGAGCAACCCAAATTTTTGTCGCGCCGTTGTGAAAGCGCGTTGCGTGACGCCATCATACCCGCGCCGCGCCACAGCACCGCCAATCGCATCATAGCAGTGCCGCGCGGCCAAAATCCCCGCACGGCTGATCAAGGGCAGTTGGGACACACCCGCCTCGGAGCGTTCATAAAGCCTGCGCGCCTCAGCCAAGAGCCTGCGATTGATCCGCCGAAGGGAAGGCGAAATACGCGGATCTGCGAGAAAGCGATCAAGGTTAACACCTTCTTCCTCAAGCCAATCAAGGGGCAAATAAACGCGCCCTGCGCGAGCATCTTCGCCTACATCGCGGGCGATATTGGTTAATTGCATGGCCACGCCCAGATCACAGGCGCGCGCCAATGCATCGCCCGAACGTACCCCCATCAACACGCACATCATCGCCCCGACAGCCGAGGCAACCCGTGCCGAGTAACCACGCAAATCTGACAAGGTGTCATAGCGCCGCTCGGTCGCATCCCATGCGAGGCCCTCAAGCAGGGCTTCGGGCAAGGCGCGGGGCATTTCGAAATCCTGCACCACCGCAGCAAAGGCGCGATCAGCGGGACAGTCGACAGGCCGCCCACGATAGATACGATCCAACCGATTACTAAGATCAAGAACGGCATGTGCCTTGTTTTGACTGAAATCCACTGCATCATCGGAAATGCGACAGAATGCATATAGTGCCAGCGCAGGATCGCGCACAGTGCGCGGCAAGATACGCGATGCAATATCGAAGGAATGTGACCCTTCGGCAATTGCCGCGCGGCAATAGGCAAGATCCTGATCGTCAATCATTCTGCGGCCATCTTTATCTCATGGCCAGATGAGACGGAGACCGCATCTGGCACCAGTTTTGCCAACACTTCAGCCGATGAAATGACCCCAGGCAAACCCGCCCCAGGATGCGTGCCTGCCCCAACGAGATAGAGACCTTCCGCCTCCTCCGATACGTTATGGGGACGAAAATAGGCGCTTTGCAGGATACGCGGCTCGATTGAGAAGCCAGACCCGTTGGGGGAAAGATAGCGACTTTCAAAATCTGCGGGGGTCAGCACCTCGGAGGCGGAAAGATGCGCGCCCAAATCAGGCAATAGTTGATCTTCCAAAACCTGCTGCACCTTTTGGCGATAGGCTTCGCCCATCTTGGCCCAATCCACGGGATCATCAAACCCCAGATGCGGCACAGGTGAAAGGGCGTAGAACGTATCATCCCCTTCGGGCGCGCAGCTTGGGTCAGTCACCGAGGGGCGATGAACATAAAGGCTCATATCTTCGCTAAGTTTGCCTTTGATAAAGATATCTTTGACCAAACCACGATACCGCGGGCCGTTGAGGATCGTATGATGACCCACATCCGCCCATTTGTTGCGCGTGCCGCGTGTTCCGAAATACCACACAAAAAGACCCATCGACCAACGCGCGCGGGTTAATTTTCCATCCGTCCAACGGCGGCGGGGGCGATTGCGCATCAAATGCTTGTAGGTATGGCCCGCATCTGCGTTTGAGACGACAATATCCGCCGCAACAGCCTCGCCCGTGGCAAGGCGCACACCTGTGGCGCGGTTATCGTGAAAGATGATTTCATCCACAACGTGATGAAAGCGAAGCGCGCCGCCTTGATCCTGAACAACGCGGGCCATGGCCTTGGCAATCGCGGCGACACCGCCCATCGCATAATGGACACCGAATTCTTTTTCGAGATGGCTGACCAAGATATACATCGAGGTCACGTTAAACGGATCCCCCCCGATAAAGAGCGGATGAAAACTAAACGCCATGCGCAGTCGTTCATCCTTAAACCGCTTTGCCGCATGCGCATAAACCGAGCGATCCGCACGCAGCATGCCGAATTTTGGCAAAACCTTGATCAAGTCCCACAGCTTGTGCATGGAACGGCGGCCAAGATCTTCGAACCCAAACCAATAGCGCGCGGCGCTGTCCTGCAAGAACCGCTCATAGCCCTTGGCATCTTGCGGCGAAAGGCGCGCCACTTCGGCGCGCATCGCATCGGTGTTTTGGCTGGCGGTAAAATGTGACCCGTCAGGCCAACGGATTTCGTAAAATGGCTCAATCGGGCGCAGATCAACATCCTGATCGAAATCGCGCCCGCAAGCCGCCCATAATTCCCGAAACACTTGCGGCACGGTGACAATGGTCGGGCCGAGGTCAAAGCGATGCCCGTTCTGGTAGAGCGCAGAGCCACGCCCCCCCGCCATATCCAATTTATCAATGACCGTGACGCGATAGCCCTTCGCCCCCAACCGCATGGCCGAGGCCAATCCCCCCAACCCCGCCCCAATCACAATCGCATGGGGGCGAGCATCGCCCGCATTTGGGGCAAAGCGCGATCGAGGATCGCTATGCACTCGGTGGTCATCCATCATAGGCCCTATCGTAAACTGTCTAGTTTAATTTACAACATGAATTCACAGCTAAAGCTGATCACGAATACAAGCGCACCAATAAAACAAAAGAAATCATTGAAATATATTGTTCTCTTTCCTTTGTTGGCTAAATCTGTCACTATTAGTTGACAGATAAAAAGATCGACCATGCAATCTGTAACGCTAAGCTTATTTCGATTTGGAACCGTCTCCGCACGGATGTGGGCCTTTGCCCAAATGGCAACAGCACGATTCGCCTTGCGCCGTGAGGCGGGGATCGGGTTTTTCAAATTGCTTGGCTCAGGCACGGGTGAGGGATTTACGCCGATTCCGAATGTTTCGGTTTATGCCATTCTTGCCACTTGGCCCGACCATGTGACCGCACAATCTCAGATTGCAAAAAGTCCAACCTTCCGCCGCTATCGCGCACATGCAGTCGAAGATTGCACCCTGTATCTCACCCCAAGCACAGCGCGGGGGGAATGGGATGGGCAAGCGCCGTTTGTGACCGATTCTGAGCCAACAAACGGCCCGATTGCGGCGCTGACCCGCGCCACAGTAAAACCCCTAAATGCGCTGCGCTTCTGGCGGCGCGTCCCTGATATTTCGCAGGTCATTGGCGATGATCCTAACGTTCTGTTCAAGATCGGCGTTGGCGAAGTGCCTCTCCTGCATCAGGTCACGTTTTCAATTTGGCCAGACACGCAAACCATGGCGCGTTTTGCACGCCATGACGGCCCGCATGCCCGCGCCATAAAAGCCGTGCGCGATGGCGCATGGTTCAAAGAAGAACTCTACGCCCGCTTTGCCCTAAAAAATATAGAAGGCACGTGGGAGGGCGGCTGTCCCCTGCAATCCCGTATCCCGACCTATGAAAGGCCCATTATATGAGCCACGCTTTTCCTTTTTCTGCCATCGTAGGCCAAGATGCGATGAAACAAGCCATGCTTTTGACCGCTATTGATGCGGGCATTGGCGGCGTTTTGGTTTTCGGGGATCGCGGCACGGGGAAATCAACCGCCGTGCGGGGCTTGGCCGCTTTGCTGCCACCGATTACGGCGATAAAGGGGTGCCCTGTGAATTCTGCCACTGAGGCAGACATACCTGATTGGGCCAATGTTGCGAATCGCGAAGTGGGCGAAAAACCCACACCCGTGGTCGACCTGCCGCTTGGCGCAACAGAGGATCGCGTGGTCGGGGCCTTAGATATCGAAAAGGCGCTCGCCAAGGGTGAAAAGGCTTTTGAAGCAGGCCTTCTTGCGCGGGCCAATCGCGGCTATCTCTATATTGACGAGGTCAACCTGCTCGAGGATCACTTGGTCGATCTTTTGTTGGATGTGGCACAGTCTGGCGAAAATCTGGTCGAGCGGGAGGGTCTCTCAATCCGCCACCCTGCACGATTTGTTTTGGTGGGTTCGGGCAACCCAGAAGAAGGCGAATTGCGGCCCCAACTTTTGGATCGTTTCGGCCTTTCCGTTGAAGTGAAAAGCCCAAAGGATATCGACACACGCATTGAGGTCATCAAGCGCCGCGATGCCTTTGATCAAGACCGTGCGAAATTTGTGAAATCCTGGGCCAAATCGGATGAGACTATCCGCAAATCCATCATTGCCGCGCGCAAACGCCTGTCAAAAATCCGCACAAGTGATGCGATCTTGAAGGATTGCGCCGCCCTGTGCCTTGAACTTGGATCAGACGGGTTGCGCGGCGAATTAACCCTGTTGCGCGCCGCCCGCGCGCAAGCCGCGTTCGAGGGATCCTCCGAAATCACACGCGCGCATTTGCGGGCCGTTGCACCCATGGCGCTGTCACACCGCTTGCGCCGCGACCCGCTCGATGAGGCAGGCTCCACCACGCGCGTGATGCGCACAGTTGAGGCTGTGCTGCCATGACACCAGCACAGGACAGATGGGCCAGTTTCAATCTGGCCATCGCCCTGTTTGCGATTGATCCCGCACCCCTTGGGGGTATTTGGCTTCGGGCCCGCGTTGGCCCCGTTCGGGATCGGATTATTCAGGCTCTAAACAAGGCGTTAGAAACTGATTTTTTTCCGCGCGTTCACCCAAATATCAGTGATGAGGCCCTGTTTGGCGGGTTAGACCTAAGCGCAACCTTGGCAACTGGGCGCCCTATTCAAACAGAGGGACTTCTCAACAAGGGCGGCACAGTGATCCTGACAATGGCCGAAAGTGCCGAATCCGCGCTTTTGGCACGATTGGCGGGGGCGTTGGACGCTGAGACGGGCTTGTCGATTATTGCCCTAGATGAAGCCGCCGAAGAAGGCGAGGGGTTGGGGCATAGCCTCAGTGATCGCCTTGCGCTGCATCTCCAGCTTGATGCCATTCCACAATCGGCGGCGCAGGAAATGGAATTTGACAGCACAGCCTTGGCCGAGGCGCGTGCGCGCTTTCCCCATGTGCAACATGCGCCTGACGACTATCGTGATCTCTGCTTGGTGGCTGAGGCGCTTGGCGTCACATCCTTGCGCGCCGTTCAGCACGCGCTGCGCCTTGCCCGCCATTCAGCGGCCTTGATGGGGTCGGATCAGGTCGAACAGGCGGATTTGCAACTGGCTGTGGAATTGGCCCTTGCCCCACGCGCCACGCAAATCCCAGAAACGGCCCCGCCTGAACAAGCGCCCCCACCACAACCACAAGAACCAGAGGCGCAAGAAAACCCGTCCGACCCCGAAGATCCACAAAAGGAGGGGGAAGATCTTCCCCCTTTCGAGGCATTGATCGAGGCAGCAAAGGCCATGCTTCCGCCCGACCTCTTGGCACGATTGGCAGCACAGCGCGCCGCACGGCAAAGCAAGGGCAGCTCAGGAACGGGCAACCGCAAGAAGGGCAATCACCGTGGCCGCCCCGTTGCCTCGCGCAGTGGCGAATTGGGGGGCGGCGCGCGGATTGATTTAATGGCAACCTTGCGCTCCGCTGCCCCATGGCAAGGGCTGCGCGCCCATACGACAGCGCCCAAGCCGCGCGGCCTGCATATCCGCAAAAGTGACATCCGCGTCAAGCAGTTTGAACAAAGCTCTGACAGGGTGATTATCTTTGTGGTGGATGCGTCTGGCTCTAGCGCGATGTCCCGCATGGCCGAGGCCAAGGGGGCGATTGAGTTGATGCTGGCAGAGGCCTATGCGCGGCGCGATCATGTGGCCTTGGTTGCGTTTCGCGGCGCAGGTGCGGATATTTTGCTGAACCCCACACGATCCCTCGTGCAGACCAAACGCCGCTTGCAAGACTTACCAGGTGGGGGGGGCACACCGCTTGCCGCAGGGCTGAAATCGGCCCTTGATCTGGCGGTTCTCACAAGTGGAAAGGGAATGACGCCGTCCATCGCGGTTCTGACGGATGGGCGCGCGAATGTCAGTCTGGATGGCAGCGCAAATCGCGCGCAAGCGGGCGAAGATGCGCAGAATATGGCAAAGGCCCTGCGCGGTCGCGGTGTTCCCGCGATCGTCATCGACACAGGGCAACGCCCAACGCGAGGGCTGGATGATCTGGCCAAGGTAATGGGCGCGGCCTATGTGCCGCTTCCGCGCGCAGATGCCAAATCCCTCAGCGCCGCTGTCGAGGCGGCATTGCCAAGCGCATGAGCGGGCTTGCGGATATTCCAAGCAACTGGCCGTGGCGCGCCCATAGCCAAATCATCGCATCCCATCCCCATCGGTGGCATGTGCAGATTATGGGCACAGGCCCTGATCTGGTTTTGATCCATGGCGCAGGCGCATCTACGCATTCTTGGCGGGCCATGATGCCACTATTGGCACAAACTCATCGCGTCATTGCCTTTGATCTGCCAGGTCAGGGCTTTAGCCGTGCTGGCACCCGCAGTCGGTCATCCCTGTCCTTGATGGCGCAAGACGTTTTGCGGCTGCTGCAGGGCCAAGGCATCACGCCCGAGGTGATTATTGGCCATTCTGCGGGGGCCGCGATTGCCTTGCAGCTGATGCTGCTTGCGCCTGATACTGCGCAAGGGGTCGTAGCGATCAACGGGGCGCTTGAGAATTTCTCTGGCGCTGCGGGTTGGCTCTTTCCAATCATGGCAAAAATGATGGCCATGAACCCGCTTACGGGGCTTTTCTTAGGCTCGGGGATGAGTGACCGCAGGCTGATTGCGATTCTGCAAACAACAGGCTCAGAACCTGATGCCGAAACCTTGGGCCATTATCACGAATTGATGCGCAGGCGCGCACATATCGAGGCAACTTTAGCAATGATGGCGCAGTGGGATTTAGAGGCGCTGCACCGCAGCCTTCCCCAGATCACTGCGCCAATCCTGTTCTTGCATGGCGCTAAGGATCAAGCAGTTGCACTAGAGGTCGCCAAGCGCGCCCAAGGGATGGTGCCGCAGGGCACCATGAAGGTGATTTCGGATGCAGGGCATCTTTTGCCTGAATCACATCCCGCCGAGGCGGTTGCTGCGATCGCCGACTTCGTGCAATCGCTTCGCAAAAAATGAAAAAGGCAGATCAATGTCTGCCCTTTTCAATGCCGTCACAAAACGATGCGGTTACTGCGCCGCAAGGCTTGCGAGATATGCATAGACGTTTTTCGCGTCTTCTTCACCACGGACACGGAACGCCATAGCGCTGCGTGCGCGGTTGTCACCGGTTGCTTCTTTCAAAAAGGCGGTCGGGTCTTGCACATAGGCCACAAACGCCTCTTCCGTCCAAACAACCCCTGCTTCACCTGCCGCGGTGATAGATGGAGAATAACGGAAATCTTCGACCGAAGCCGCAGGACGACCTGCAACGCCGTAAAGATTTGGGCCTGTGCGGCCATTGCGGCCTGCCAGAGTTTCACCTGCATCGTTTGCCACCACGTGGCAAGCGACACATTGATTGAAGACACGCTCACCTGCAGCCGCATCACCCGATGCGCCATGGCCATCCGCGAAGGCGGACGTTGCAGCGCATAGTCCTGCGACTGCTGCGATGATTGCAGATTTTTTCATGGTTCTCTCTCCCTCGGTTAAAGTAACCGCTCAGCAACCTAGCCCTTTTTCGAGCCGCTCCAAGGGCAATTTACAGAAAACTTGTCACATCTACGCGACTGCATGCGAAACAGCGCATTGTTTCCAGAGTGTTTTCAGGGCCAAAACGAGATATTCGATGTCCTCATCCGTGTGCAAAGGGCCAGGGGTAAAGCGCAGGCGCTCGGTGCCTTTGGGAACTGTAGGATAATTGATTGGCTGCACATAAATGCCGAATTGTTCCATCAAAATATCCGACAGCATTTTGCATTTCACGGGGTCTTTCACCATCACAGGGATGATGTGGCTGGCATTGTTGACATGCGGGATGCCTTCGGCATCAAGACGGGCGCGCAAACGGGCAACTTGGCGTTGCTGCATGTCGCGCTCATAGCTTGAGTTTTTCAGATGATGAATCGAGGCGCGCGCGGCCGCCGCAACGGCAGGGGGCAGCGCCGTTGTAAAGATAAACCCGCTGGCAAAGCTGCGGATGAAATCCACCAATGCATGGCTGCCCGTGATATAGCCACCGACCACACCATAGGCCTTGCCAAGCGTGCCTTCGATCAGGGTGATGCGATCCATCAGCCCTTCGCGCTCGGCCACACCGCCGCCGCGCGGGCCATACATGCCGACCGCGTGAACCTCGTCAATATAGGTCATCGCGCCGTGCTTTTCGGCCACTTCAACGATCTCGCGGATCGGCGCAATGTCACCATCCATCGAATAGACCGATTCAAACGCGACAATCTTGGTCGCATTGGCGGGCAATTCTGCCAATTGCCGATCCAAATCAGCGACATCGTTGTGCTTCCAAACCCGCTTTTCGCATCGTGCATGACGGATGCCCTCAATCATAGAGGCGTGGTTCAACGCATCCGACAAAATCACCGCATTCGGAAGACGGCTGCCCAAAGTCGAGAGGGCGGCCCAATTTGAAACATAGCCCGAAGTGAACAGAAGGGCCGCTTCCTTACCGTGCAGGTCAGACAATTCCGCCTCGAGCAATTTGTGGTGATAGGCATTGCCCGAGATATTGCGCGTGCCGCCTGCACCTGTGCCGCAGGCCTCGACTGTGTCGATCATTGCCTTGATCACATCGGGGTGCTGGCCCATGCCCAAATAGTCATTCGAGCACCAAACAGTGACTTCTTCTTGACCTTCGCCATGATTTTGGACGCGGGGGAAATCTCCACATTTGCGCTGCAATTCTGCGAAGACGCGATAATTGCCCTCTTGTTTCAGGGTGTCCAACTGGCTCTGAAAGAGTTTGTCAAAATTCATCGCACGTCCTCATTTTGCAAAATAGCGATCTGGGGGCCGTCTTGGCCATTGCTTTGGCGAGACGGAAGCATCCACCGCCACAGCCGTTCATCGGGAAGGGGCAGAACCATGAACCAATGCTCTAACAAAGCGAGCATGGTCAGGGCTGCCAATAAAGCGAAACCAATCTCTTGCGACATGGTTTGCGCGCTCCAAATCCGCTCCATCCAACAGGCAGCGGCAAAGCTGAGGCCCGTGATCGAGAGCGGAAACAGCCAATTCATCCGCGCGGTGCGAAAGTGACTTGGCAAATGGTTCAGGGGTTCGGGAATGAATTCCACATTGATTTTTCGCACCCCAAGATAAAGGTTCAGCTTGGCGCTGATCCGCGCGAAAAACAGAATTGCGAATGTCCACATCCCAAAGGGGTTCACCGCATCAAGGCTAAACAGGATCATCGTCACCATCATGAACACCAACAGAAGTTCATGATAAGCAATGGTGCCCCATGCGCGGATAAAGCGTTCCCACTCAGGAACCCCATCCCTCAGGCGGTTGCGGTTGGGGCCTGTGATGACACCCGTCAAAAAGGCAAGTTCAATCCAACCCCAAAGCGCGATGGCAGACAAAAACGCCACATAAACCCCTGCAAGGCTCTCGTCATAGCGGGATTCCAAGAACCCAACCGCCCCCAAGATCAAAAAGGGCAGGTTCATCAAAACGGCCCAAATTCGGGCCTGACGACCTGCCTGATCTGCGCGCCGCACAACCAAAAGGATTGCCCCTGTGGAAAACCACCACAGGAACAAGGCGACCAAGGCCGCCACCCAAGGATTATGCAGCGCAGCCGCGATCAATAGACGGGTTCCATCCGCGTGCTCACAGGCACGGCATGAGATTTCGCAGGGATCGTGTACAGCGCCACAAAGGCCAGACCCGCACGAATGCTGGCGCCAATTCGCTTGAAGAATTTGCCATGCGCCTTGGCATCGGCCAAATCCGCATTGGCGGCTTGCAAGGCCGTCAGACCTTTCTGCCAACGGGGATGATCAATGTCCAAAGTGATTGGGAAAATCTGCTTTGAGATGTCACTGGTTTTGCGGAACACTTCGTGGCCATACCAATCGGTATCTACACCCAAAGCCTCGTGAAAAGCGGGGCGTTGGTGGTCGCGCACATACATCGTTGCGAACACGGCAGTGAGGAAGAATTTGATCCACAAAACATTCACGCCACGCGTCAGCTTGGGGTCAGTCTTCATCAACAGCGCGAATGCCTCGCCATGGCTGAACTCATCATTGCACCATTCCTTGAACCATTTGAAAATCGGATGGAACCGATGTTCAGGATGCGCCTCAAGATGGCGGAAGATGGTGATATAGCGCGCATAGCCGATCTTTTCGGACAGATATGTGGCGTAATAGATGAATTTCGGCTGGAAATAGGTGTATTTCTTGGCTTGAGTCAGAAAGCCCAAATTCACCGCAATCCCCGCTTCCCGCAGCGCGTCATTGATAAAACCTGCATGGCGGGCTTCATCACGGGCCATCAACTGGAACAATGTGGTGATGTCCTCATTGCTGCCGCGCCGTTTCATTTCTTTGTAGAGAACACAGCCCGAGAATTCGGCTGTGCAGGAGGAAACAAGGAAATCAATGAATTCCTTTTTCAGCTTTGGCTCCATCCCATCCCAATCGATGTGATCCCAATCTTCGTTTTTCTTGAAATGGCCCTTATTGGGGTCGGATTTCATTTGATCAATCAGCTGATCCCAATCGCTGCGGACTGATGAAACATCAATCGCATCCAATTCGTCAAAATTGGTCGTGTAAAACCGCGGGGTCAAAAGCGTGTTTTGCATCGCAAGCGCGGTTGCGCTTTCACTATCAACCACTGCTTGTTCGTAATTGCGTGCCGCCAAAGCGTCTTCAACGGTGGTCGCATCTGCGGAATGTTTTGCTTGGACATTCATAGCGAAACCTCCTCTGAGAAACTAAATTCACACAGCTCCATGAACTCGAAATCACCTGTCATTTTTGTCCAAAGCTGTTCGATTTTGCTGGCGCGGGTGATCGTGGCGGTGCGGGTTTCGCACACCACTTCGCCATAAGGCGCCATCACCGGCGCGCCATGCACCAATACCTCGTCACCTGGATTAATGGTTGCGCCGTTCAAGAATTTCACATGCGCGTGCAGGCTTTCGAATTTGTGGCTCACCTCAACCTCGCAAGGGGCCGTTTCGGTCGTTCTGGTCATCCATCCCATGGGTCATTCCTCCATGATGCGGGCAAAAACCCGCTCGTTATCCGCGCCAAAGCCATAAAGCTCGGTGCGGAAATCCGTCAGATCATCGCGTAGGGCGAGGCGGCCATCAGCCATCCGAACCAAACGGATTGGATCGCTGCCAGATGCGCCAACAGCGCCGCGGCGGCGTTCAAGCACGCGATAAATCCCCGCGACAAAGCCACCTTCCTCTTTGCTCAAGGTGACAATCACATTGCCTTCGGTATCCATCACGCGTGCTGATCCATCCATAGAGCCGAAAATCTGGATCAACCGCTCCTCCAAAACGGGCAGTTCATCCGCGGATGGGGGCATTGCCGCGAGCGGGCGATCCGTCAGCTTGGCATAGGTCACGATGACAAGAACGCTCATGCACAGCACAAACATTGCGCGCACCAGAACCTTGGGCACCATTTCGCGGTCACGTTCGACCAGTTTATCTTCAGGGCTCATTGCCATAATCAGATCCCCCTTATTCTGCCGCAACCGCGCCACTTGGCGCAGGATCACGTTTGACAACGGGTTGGCTGACCACGGTTTCTGCCGCCTCAGACAGGATCGCAGCCACGTTTTGCGCATCAGGAATGCAACGCAACGCAGGTTGGGTGTTTTTCATCACCCATGGCCGCACATGGGGCCATGTATTCAAATAGGATAACCGCACATTGGATGGCATCAATTCCAAGGCAATCGTGCCAGTCCCATCCTTGCGCAATCCCAAATTCGCATTGGCCACCTGACGGTAGGGCAGGTTCAACGTCATCGTCAAAGCCGCACCAATCCGCATGGCAACACGGCGGTTTGTGATGGTGTAAACCGTTGCTTTGGCTTGGACATAGGCCACACCCAAAAGCAGAACCGCCACAATCGCGCCAAGCACCAAGAAGAAGGATGCAGCAATCGCACTGTCGGCCCATGAGGTGACGGCAGCCCCAGATGTGGTGCGCCAAGCGAAGAGGAATAGGAAATATCCAACGACCCACCAGAAACTCAGCGCATCTTTCGCAAGAGCAAACCAATGGGGTGCGCCCTGCCAAAGAATTTCTTCTCCAGCAGGGGGCTTTTCGGGCAAACCACGAACAGGCTCGGTCTGAAAGTCGTCATGTGGCATGGGTCGTCCTCCTTTAGAGGTGGTAAGAAATTACAAAAGCGGGTCTGTCCGCTCTTGGGAGGCGTAGAGCGTGCCGCCACCGTAGAAGCCTGAGATTTTATCTTCCTCAAGCAAGGTCACTTGATTGGGTGACTTGGTGACAGGGACTTTGGTGAAATGCTCTGCAAAGATCGAATTGACGACAACGCGGTCAGATTTGATCTTGGCCATCTGGATCGGAACCAAGCGGGCGGTTCCGTCAGCAACTTCAACCTCAAGATACCGCACCAATTGCTCGGGCGCATCGACCCACATATCAGTCACAGTGCCTGCTGCAGCGCCATCCCCCGCGATAACTGTAAGGCCACGCGGATCACGACCCGCTGAAACGCGGTAATCGTCCATCTGCCCCATAGGGACAATTTTCGGATGACCATGGCCGTCCAATTCGGGCAGGTCACGGCGCTTTGCCCAGCTTGCGGGGCCAACACCATCAACCATTGGATCGCCAGTGGGCTCAAACGGATAGCCATTCGCAGCATTGGTCTGACGCAGGGCCAGATTGTCACGCGCTTGCACATCCTTGCCTGGAACAGTGACTTCACCGCGGCCATGCATCAGTTTGAACGTCTTTTCCTTTGGCAAAGGAAAAGGCCCCTGATTGGCGGCAACGCTGCCATCATCATTCTCCAACGGATAACCTTCCCGCATATTTTCAGTTTGCAGATAGTAAATCAGTAGGGCGAAGAAGATCCAAAACAGCCAAATAGACAGGCTGGCCAGATCAAAATTGCCGAAAAATGCATTTTCCATGGATTTTATCCTCCTAGGTTCGGCGGTTACGTGGGCAGGTCGGCGAGCCCGATCTTGCCGGCCTCCCCGCGCGAGTATGTGCTTTGCGTCCGCACAAGCGGGCCCAAAGCGACAAGGGTGAAAAACAGAAGCAAAATTTCAAAATGATAGACGACCGAATAGCCCGTGGCGGGGCTATTCAACGCCTCGCCCAAGCCGCCAGAGATGGCGATCTGGTTAATCGTGTCACGCAGGCCACCCCCGATTGCGATGGACAAACCTGCGGCCGTTGTCTGAGCCGCGCCCCATGCGCCAAGCGCCAAGCCACGGCCCGCGCTGCCCTCAGCAGGCATGGTCATTGCGGCGGTGAGCGTTGAAACTGAAAACAAGCCACCGCCAAAACCAATGAGGCAGGCGCCCAAGAAGAACATAAATTCAGACGCCATCGGATTTGCAAAAATCACAGCGGAAAACGCGGCAAGCCCCGCCAATATCCCGCGCGCGCCCATCCGATAGGGGTTGATGCCATCTGACAGCCAACGCGAGGCCAACGCGAAACCAACCAAGGCCCCCGCTGACCATGTCGCGGTCAAAAGCGTTGTTTTCGATACGCTCAGCCCAAGGATTTCGCCGCCATAAGGTTCGAGCAAGACATCCTGCATGTTGAAGGCCATAGTGCCAAGGAACACCACAACCAAAAGCCTGCCCGCAGGGCCACCGCGCGCAAAATCGCGCCATGCATCGCCAAAACTTGGCGCAGGCTCTTCCCGCTCAGCCTTGGTCATCGGGCGGACTTTTTCCTGCTTCCAAAGGGCAATCATATTCAGCACCAAGGTCGCAACAGCCGCGCCTTGCACGACACGGATCAGGGTCAAGCCAGAGAAATCGCGCAGCAGCCAGCCAATCACGAGGGCTGAAATCGCCATGCCCACCAAATACATGACATAGAGCAACGCCACGACCCGTGGCCGTGTGTCCTCGGTCGCGCGATCGGCAGCCAAAGCAAGCCCTGCGGTTTGGGTCATATGCATCCCCAACCCCGTCATGACAAAGGCAAGCCCCGCAAGAACCTCACCCGCAAAGGGCACCTCGTGCACAACATCACCGCCCAAAACCAACAGGCTTGCAGGCATGATGGCGAGACCACCAAACTGCCACAGCGTGCCAAACCATAAATATGGGATCCGCTTCCACCCCAACGCGCTGCGGTGGTGATCCGATTTGTGACCCAAAAAGGCACGAAACGGCGCAATCAACACAGGCAAGGCGACCATGATCGCCACTAATGTTGCGGGCAATGACAGCTCTACGATCATCACGCGGTTCAGCGTGCCCAAAAGCATGACCCCCGCCATCCCAACCGAGATCTGAAACAGGGACAAGCGCAGCAATTGTGCCAAAGGCAACGCGTCACTCGCGGCATCTGCAAAGGGCAAGAATTTTGTGGAGATGCGAGACAAGGCGCTCATTTCACATACTCCAAACAAGAGGAGATATAAAACCCGCGCGAGACGCGCGCGACCTCGGAAATCGAGCCTGTTGCCCCTGTTTGTGACGTATGATGACGCAGATATTTCGCCGTATGCGGGATCATCACAGGCGAGCGATCCGAGCGCGGGAACAATTTTCCCAAACCCCAAAAGGCCATCAAAAACGCTGTGCGCGGCGCAACAGTGAACACCACCTTACCAGAAACGCGCGGACAGAGCTGCGCCAAGGCGCGGCCCAAATCTGGCGCCTCGTAATAGATCATCGAGTCCATCGCGATCACATGATCAAAGCTGCCCAAATCAGGGGACAGCATATCGCCTGCGCGGAACTCGACCTGAGATTGCAAAGTTTCTGGAAGGCGCTTTTTCGCGATTTCGACCAAAGAGGGCGAGATATCAATCGCGACTACATATGCACCCCGCGCAGCCAGTTCAGCGGTCATCTGCCCCGCACCACAGCCCGCATCCAAAATGCGCAATCCCGTCAAATCCTCAGGCAATTGCCCAAGCATTATCGCGCGCATCTGATCACGCCCTTCGCGCACAGTTTGGCGCACGCGCGAGACAGGCGCGTCCGAGGTCAGCCGCTCCCATGTTTTGGTAGCGGTTCTGTCGAAATATTCTTCAACACGGGCGCGGGTCGCGCCATATGTCGGCGTTGCGACCATCAATCAAATCCTAGCAATTCGAAGATACGCCGATCCTCCAAGGGTTCAGGCGCAAGTGGTTCTGTGCCAGCCCAAAGCGTTTCAGCCAAACGGATATATTCTGCACGGCATTGCACGATATCCTCATCATCGGGCATCTCGAACAATGTCTTTTTCTTGAGGCGGGAACGGCGAATGGCATCCACATCAGGCATATGGCCAATGCGGCGGAACCCGACCTCTGAACAGTAACGATCCACCTCATCGGTGTCGCGCGAGCGGTTCGCGACACACCCCGCAAGGCGGACGTTGTAATTCTTGGATTTGGCCTGCACTGCCGCAATGATGCGGTTCATCGCATAGATACTGTCAAAATCATTCGCCGTGACGATCAAGGCACGATCTGCGTGCTGCAAAGGGGCCGCAAAACCGCCGCAGACCACATCGCCCAGAACATCAAACAAGACGACATCCGTATCGTCTAACATGTGGTGCTGTTTCAGCAGTTTCACTGTTTGACCCACAACATAACCGCCGCAGCCCGTGCCAGCGGGGGGGCCGCCCGCCTCGACACACATGACGCCATTGTAACCCGTGGTCACGAAATCCTCGGGGCGCAGTTCTTCAGCGTGAAAATCGACATCCTTCAAGATATCAATCACAGTCGGCTGCAAATGCCCCGTCAGGGTAAATGTGCTGTCATGTTTTGGATCACAGCCGATTTGCAAAACACGCTTGCCCAATTTGCTGAACGCAGCAGATAGGTTTGAGGAGGTTGTGGATTTGCCAATCCCACCCTTGCCATAAACCGCAAAGACCTGCGCGCCTTCGATCTTCAGGCTTGCATCCTGATGCACCTGCACCGACCCATCCCCATCCTCGCCCTTGCGCAAAATTGGGGGGGTGGCCAAGCCTCGCTTGGCCAGTCCTTCGGCCTCTCGCGCGTTCGCGCGGGCGGCTGGGGGATTTTTATGGTCAAGCATTTTGGTCTCTCCTATTCCGCTGCAACATCCAGGCCTTCGAGTCGGTCTTCCAACTCATCGGCACTGGCCTGAAGCGCGGCCAAAGTTTCATCATCGGGCTGCCAGTAATTGCGTTCAAACGCCTCAAGAAGGCGGTTTGCCATCCGCACAGAAGCCTGCGGGTTCAGCGCCGACAAACGCCGCCGCATCTCTTCATCCAGCACAAATGTTTCGGACAGGCGTTGATACACCCAAGGTTCGACCTGTCCTGTGGTCGCCGACCACCCAAGCGTGTTGGTCACTTGCGCTTCAATCTGGCGCACGCCTTCGTGGCCGTGTTTCAACATCCCTTCGAACCATTTCGGGTTCAGACTGCGCGACCGCGTCTCAAGCGCCACTTGGTCTTGCAGGCTGCGCACGATGCCCGCACCGCGGGTTTGATCGCCGATGAACACGGGCGCATCGCTGCCTTTTGCGCGTTTAACAGCACGCGAAATGCCGCCCAAAGTGTCGAAATAGTGATCAACCGTGGTGACCCCCAATTCGACCGATTCAAGGTTCTGATAGGCCAAATCAACATCGCCCAAAGCGGCCTGAAGGAGGCTTGCGTTTTTCTTGGCTTTCCCGTCACGGCCATAGGCAAAACTTTTGCGGGCCTCATAGGCATCGGCCAGTTCGTCCTCTTCACCCCATGCGCCACTATCGACCAAGGCGTTGACATTCGACCCATAGGCCCCTTCGGCATTTGAGAACACGCGCAAGGCAGCGTCTTCGATATCGCAGCCCATTTTCTGCGCATAATCGAGGGCATGGGCGCGGATGAAATTTTCTGCGCAAGGCTCATCCGCCGTTGCGGCCTTATAGGCCGCTTCTGCCAACATCCGTGTCTGAAGGGGGAGAAGGTCGCGGAAGATACCCGACAGCGTCATCACAACATCAATGCGCGGACGGCCCAATTCGGCAAGCGGGATCAAATCAGCCCCGCAGAGGCGCCCATATCCATCAAATCGGGGGGCAGCGCCCATGAGCGCCATCGCCTGCGCAATCGGCCCACCATCAGATTTAATGTTATCAGACCCCCAAAGAACAATCGCCACCGAACGGGGTAAATCACCCGCCGCATCGAGCAAACGCTGCGCTTGTTTCGCACCGTCCTGCATCGCAAACGCGGTGGGCATACGGAACGGGTCAAAGGCGTGAATATTGCGCCCCGTTGGCAAAACATCAGGGCTGCGGATGAGGTCGCCACCTGCAACAGGCGCGATATAGCGCGCCGATAGGGCGCGCATCAGCGCAGGCAATTCGTGATCCTCTTGCAGCAATTGATCGACCCGAGCCAGCGTTTCAGGGTCTGTTTCGGCCATCACGCGCAAATGTTCGGCCCGCTCCGCATCCCCCATGGGGCGGCCCATGACATGCAAGCCGTCTGGGATCAGCGCCGTTTCCGTTTCAAGCAGGGTCAACCACAGATGATCGGGGTCGCTGCCATCCAAATCAACCGCTTCGGCCTGCATCGCAATCAGCGCGGCAAGGTCGGCACGCTCATGCGCATCAGGGGCAAGACTGCGATAGCGCGACAGGCTGTCTTTTAGCTCGGACAGGCCCTTATACAGACCCGAAGCCGCCAAAGGCGGGGTCAAATGCGTGACTGTAACGGCATTAGAGCGCCGCTTGGCCAAAGTTGCCTCGGACGGGTTATTTGACGCGTAAAGATAAATGTTCGGCACTTCGCCAATTAAACGATCAGGCCAATCACGCGCGCCAAGCCCCGCCTGTTTTCCAGGCATGAACTCAAGCGCGCCATGCATGCCAAAATGCAAAATCGCATCTGTCTTAAACGTGTTGCGCAACCAAAGATAAAATTGCGCAAAGGCATGGGTGGGCGCAAAACCTGTCTCAAACAACAGGCGCATTGGATCACCTTCATAGCCAAAGGTGGGCTGCACACCGACAAAGACATTGCCGAAATGGGCGCCTAAAATGAACACACCGCGGCCGTTTGACTGCACCTTACCAGGCGCGGGGCCCCACGCCGCCTCAATCGCAGCCAAGGGGGGTGTGTTGCGCAAGATCGTGTCTGCATCAACAATATCGGCTACATTGGCCTCTTGCCCATATTGCGCCGCGTTGCCCTTAAGAACCGCTGCGCGCAGATCATCGACCGAAGCGGGCAGGTCGACCCGATAGCCTTCGGATTTCAGGGTCGAAAGTGTGTTATAGAGACTTTCAAAGACACTGAGATAGGCCGCGGTGCCCACAGCGCCCGCATTGGGCGGAAAACCAAAGAGAACAACCGAAATCCGTTTGTCGCGGTTCGCCTTACGCCGCAAAACCGCCAGACGTGCGGTTTTTTCAACCAATGACGCGATACGCTCATGACACGGGGCCATCGCCTTTTGACAGGCACTGGCTTGGCACATATGGCTGCACCCTTGGCAGCCTTCCGCACCATGGCGACCACCAAAAACAGTGGGATTTGTCGCGCCATCAATTTCGGGCAGCGCAACCAGCATCGTAGTCTCAACTGGGCCAAGCCCGCCACCTGATGCGGCCCATTGGCCCAATGTCTGAAATTCAATCGGATGCGCCGCGATATAGGGCAGATCGAGATCGCGCAGCACCTCAACCGCCGCCGCGCTGTCATTATAGGCAGGGCCACCAATGAGGCTAAAGCCCGTCAACGACACCATCGCATCCACGCGATCATTCGTGAAATACTCGGAAATTGCAGGACGGCCATCCAACCCACCCGCAAAGGCGGGAACCACGGCCAAACCTGCGGCCTGCATTTGACGGATCACGCCATCATAATGGGCGGTGTCAGACGCCAGAATGTAAGAGCGCATCATCAACAAGCCGACTGTCGCAATCGGATTTTCAGGCTGGGGCAAATCAGCAAGATCGGTGGTGATGCCATTATGCGGCAAGTCAGGGTGATAGAGCCCAAGTTCTGGGTAATCAATGGGCGCTTCAGCCTCTGCGCCATGGAGATCAGATTGGCTGGAATAGCGACCCACCAAGAAGCGGATCATTTGCTCGACATTATCATCCGAGCCACCCAACCAATATTGCATCGTCAAAAACCATGCGCGCAAATCCTGCGCCTTGCCGGGAATAAAGCGCAGAATTTTCGGCAATCGGCGCAGCATAGTCATCTGCTTATGCCCAGAATTCGCGTTTGGTTTGGATGAGCCACGCAGCTTTTTCAAAAGCTTCATCGCGCCTGAGGCGGGCTTGAGCATATCCAACTCGCCCATACGGGTCAGCGATACGACCTCTTTAGCCGAGATCACCCCAATCATCGCATCACAGGCATCACGGCGGGCCTGCAAGTCGGGCAAGATTGCGGTGATATGTTCCTCAATGAACAAAAGATTGGCGACAATGATATCGCCATGGCGCACAGCCAAACGCGCCTCTTCCAAGGCGGCGGGGTTTTCGGCCCATTCGGCACTGGCATGGACGGAGACAGACAGCCCTGGAAACTCGCCCGACAACCGTTCGCTGACGCGGGCGGCAGGGCCTGCCGCGTGGCTATCCAACGTGACAATGACCACGCGATAGCCGGGGATATGATCGCCATCACCGCGCATAATGGGCCTTCGCCTCATAAAGCGTATCTACGCTGATCTCAGACATGCCGCGCTCGGCTGCGAATTTTTCGGTATTCCGCTTGGCCTTACCCCGCACAAAGAACGGGATTTTCTTCAATTCTTTTTCCGCACAAGCGAGCCAAACCATGACATCGGAGCCCGTGTCTTGTGCGCGCTCGTGAACCTCTGGCGTAGGGGCAGTGGGGGCCACAGCCTTACCCCCGTGGTGACTGGCGCCTGCGTCATCATGGAATTCGAAATCCTCGCGGAACATGGTCAGCAAATGTTCCTCAAGACCCATCACAAGGGGGTGAATCCATGTATCGAAAATGACATTTGCGCCTTCCCATCCCATCTGGGGCGAATAGCGGGCAGGGAAATCTTGCACATGAACCGGGGCCGAGATCACGGCGCAGGGGATACCCAAACGCTTGCCGATATGGCGCTCCATCTGCGTGCCAAGGATCATCTCGGGCGCGGCTTCTTCGATGGCTTGCTCAACGGCGAGATAATCGTCACTGATCAGGGCCTCTAGACCAAACTCTTTGGCCAAAGCACGGATGGGGCGGGCAAATTCGCGGTTGTAGCAGCCAAGCCCAACCACCTCGAACCCCATCTCATCACGGGCGATGCGGGCGGCGGCGTGCACATGGGTCGCATCCCCGAATAGAAACACGCGCTTGCCGGTCAGATAGGTGCTATCGACTGACTTACTCCACCAAGGTTGGCGCAGGCGGGTTGTGTCGATTTGTGGCTCTACACCGCAGATTTGAGCCAGTTCATTCACGAAATCATGGGTCGCGCCTACGCCAATCGGCACAGTTTTTGTGTAAGGTTGATCGCAGACCCGCTCAAGATGCCGTGCCGCAGCCTCGGCATGTTCAGGATACATCAGGATATTGGCATGGGCCGCGCCCAATCGCGCGATATCCTCAGGCGTTGCACCAAATGGGGCAACAACATTCACGGCAATGCCCATTTGTGCCAGAAGATGTTTGATTTCTTCAATATCGTCTCGATGCCGAAACCCAAGCGCCAAGGGGCCAATAAGATTGACCGAAACCTCCGCACTGCGCGGCATGGGTTTGGCCAAGGCTTTTACGATTTGAAAGAACGTCTCATCGGTGCCGAAGTTTTCTTTGCGCTGATAAGACGGCAGTTCCAATGGGATCACAGGGATAGGCAGACCCATGGTTTCTGCCAAGCCACCGGGATCATCTTGGATCAATTCCGCGGTGCAAGAGGCCCCCACAATCATGGCTTGAGGCACAAACCGCTCATAGGCCGCGCAGCAGGTATCGCGGAAGATGCCCGCAGTATCTGCGCCCAAATCGCGCCCCTCAAATGTTGTATATGTGACAGGCGGGCGGTGGTCGCGCCGCTCAATCATCGTGAATAACAAATCCGCGTAGGTGTCACCTTGCGGCGCGTGCAGCACATAATGCAGACCGCGCATCGCGGTCGCGACACGCATGGCCCCAACATGGGGTGGGCCTTCATATGTCCAGACGGTCAATTTCATCGCGCGGCCCCTTGCTCGAGGATCGCGCGGCGGCGCAAGGGACGTGAAAAGAGCCCTGCCAAATCCCCCGCCTGTTCGTAGAAATGAACGGGGGTAAAGACCAACTCAATCGCCCATTTTGTGCTAAGACCTTCGGCCTCAAGGGGATTTGCCAAACCCAGACCGCAAACCGTCAAATCGGGCCGCGCAGCGCGCACGCGGTCAAGTTGGACATCAACATCCTGCCCTTCTGAAATGCGCGGCCCCTCAGGGATCAACGCCAAATCAGGGCCAACCAAGCCACGATGGATATAGGGTGCGCCGATCTCAACGGCCTCCATGCCACATTCACGGGTCAAGAAACGCGCGAGTGGGATTTCCAACTGGCTGTCGGGCATGAAGAACACGGATTTCCCACGCAAAGCCGCGCTTGCATTCTCAATGGCCTTACGGGCGCGCGCGCGCGGGGCATCCGTAACACGGGCAAATGTGGCATCATCTACGCCAAATTCATCGGCTATGGCGCGCAGCCATAGGGTTGTGCCCTCCTCCCCAAAGGGAAACGGCGCCGTAATCCGCCGCGCGCCGCGCCGCTCAAGTGCGGCTGTCGTGTCACCCAAAAACGGTTGGAGGCAAGCAAAGACGGTATTTTCACCAATCTCGGGCGCACCCTCAGCGCGCGAGGACGGCAAAACACGGATCGGGCCAATGCCCATCTCCGACAAAAGCGTGATGGCCTGATCTTCGACCACATCGGGCAAGGCGCCAACCAAGACCAATTCCCGCGCTTGGCTATCCTTCAGAACAGGCACCATCGCGGCAAGGCATGCATCCTCGCCTTGGGTAAATGTGGTTTCAATCCCGCTGCCCGAATAATTCAGCACCCGCACATGGGGGGCGTGGGCGGTCGTCAGACGCTCGGCCGCGCGGGCGAGATCCAACTTGATCACCTCAGAAGGACAAGATCCCACAAGGAAAAGCTGCTTGATATCAGGACGGCGCGATAACAGCCGTGCAACCTCGCGATCCAATTCGTCATTGGCATCTGCCATACCGGCCAAATCGGTTTCTTCGAGGATTGCTGTGCCAAAACGGGGTTCGGCAAAAATCATCACACCCGCGGCAGATTGCAAAAGATGCGCGCAGGTGCGGCTGCCGACAACGAGGAAAAACGCATCCTGCATTTTACGGTGAAGCCAGATGATGCCCGTGAGGCCGCAGAATACCTCGCGCTGTCCGCGCTCTTTTAGAACGGGCGCATCGGCGCAGCTTTGGGCCTTGATCGGTGCAGGGGTGTTCATCTGTCCCCCTCCAGCCGTGCTTGGCGCAGCTTATAAAGGAACTGCGCCGCGTTGATCACATAGGCCGCATAGGCCGCGAGCGCGATCCACATCTGCTGAACCGCAGGCACCTCTTGGATCAAAGCCGCCACATAGGCCAAATGCAATGCGATCACGAGAAAGCTGACCACATCCTCCCAAAAGAATGCGGGAGCAAAAAGATATTGGCCAAACACCACTTTTTCCCAAATCGCGCCTGTCACCATGATGGTCAAAAGCACCGCCGTTTTGGCAATGATGGAATATGTGGCGAGGTCATAGCCCGCGCCCGTGATCAAGAATCGTCCGACCAGCGCAAGCGATACAAGAAAGACAACAAACTGAATCGGCGCAAGAATCCCCTGAACCAATGTCCAGATGGTTGCGTCACGCCTTGCGCGCTCATCCACGCTGTAAAGCTTGCGTGACGGGCTTGCTGTCAGACTATCCGATGGCATTTGTCTTTGATTCCAGTCTGTCAATTAAGGAAAGGCTAGCCCTCAAAGGGGTAAAGTGTCAATTAAAACTTACAGTCTTGAACTTGACAGTCGCCAGTTTTGCAAGGGCAATGGCCCTGTGACACGAGCGCTAATTTCCCAATATTTTTTGCATCCAAGGCGCCCATCGGCGCTTTGGCGCTTGTTGACGCAAGGGAATTGTCAATTTTCTTTGACAGATGCGGTCGTTTGCGAGACACTTGCAGGCGAAACAACTGCCCTTGAGACAGGGCAGCGGTTGTGCAACACACGCGGCAGACAGATGACGGGCCGCGACTATAGCGGCCAATACAAGGAAAAAGATCGCCCCGATCTTTTAACACAGGCCAGTAAGACTGCCTTCTCTTCAGTCTTGTTGGTGGTGAGGAGCCGAATGACCCAAGACGGTGACGCTACGTCCCGCAAAGGGACGGAAAAACGCACGGCAGAAATTACTTCGCTGGCCAAGGCCGCGATTTCTGTTTTGGCGCGTCAATCAGCACCCACCCCCGAGGGCCTCGCGCGCCGCCTTGAAACCTTATCAGAGGCATTCATCTCGCCCGAAGAGGCGCATCGTCACGATGCCCTCACCAAGCTGGCCCAAGAAGGTGTCAGCATCGAGGATACCATTGACTATGTCATTCCCGCGACCGCCCGTTTGATGGGGTTCCGATGGGCCAATGACAGTTTGAGCTTTGCCGAGGTTTCCATCGGCTCGGCCCGATTGCAAGAAACAGTGCGTGGACTGACCACGCAGCAACGCCGCGAAATTGTCAAAAACCGCGGCACGATTCTATTGGTTGTTCCGTATCCTGAGCATCATACGCTCGGTGTATTTGTTGTTGCCGATCAGCTTAGACGGCGTGGTTACGATGTTCATATTTCCGTGTCTCAACACGCACGGCAGGTTGCCGAGCGGGTGAAGCGTTTTAAGTATGACATGATAGGTGTCACGGCGGCTGGACGCAGAACGATTGCATCTGTAAAGGATTTGGTGGAAATAATAAGGCAGAGTGTTCCTCGTATAACGCCCGTCATCGTGGGGGGGTCTATTATTGGCTCTGGCCTCGATACGGTCGGCATCACAGGGGCGGACTTCGCGACCGCTGATATCGAAGCTGCGCTTGAATTTTGTGGGCTAACAAAAACAGACGTTGAGCCTGCCGAAGCGTTGCAAGGCACTGAACGAAACGATGCGACCGAGAACAGGTAACGGAAACGGACGGAACGTCGTATGAACACGCGCGGAACAGATTTTTGGGATCAGCCCGCAGGCCCGGCTATCGCGCCTGAGCATTTTAACGATATTGTCGCGACTGCGGCGGATTTAGCGATTGTGCTAGACACGTCTGGTCTTGTGCGTTCGGTTATCACCAATCCCCTGAACCCCAGTTTGGGCCGTCTCGACCATTGGAAAGACCGCGATATTCGCGAATTCATGGCCGAAGATTCGCTATCCAAACTAGAGGCACAGCTCGAGGCCTATCGGGGCGGCAAGAAAAACAAAGTCGAAGCGATTGAGGTCAATCACTACGACAATGCTAGTTGGGAATTCCCAATTCGCTACACGCTCCACAAAACGGGGCGGGATGATATTATTCTCATGCTTGGCCGCGATCTGCGCCCAATTGCGGAATTGCAGCACCGCTTGGTCAAAGCACAGCTTGCCCTTGAAAAAGATTACGAAACCCACCGCGATTACGAAACACGCTACCGCGTTATCATGGAAGCTGCGCGCGATGCGCTTATTTTGGTGGATGTGAATTCTGGTCGGATCACCGATCTTAACACCGCCGCCGCGCAGGCGCTGGGTGGCACAGCTGATAGTCTGACTGGCGCCACCTTTGCCACTGAATTTGAAGGCAAACGACGGGTTGAATTCATCGAAACCTTGGTGGCGCGCGCAGGCGACAGCATCGGTGGGCCGATGATTGTCACGACCAAGCGACAGAATAAGTCTGTATCGCTTTATCCATCGCTGTTCCGTGCTGCGGGCGACAATACATTGCTCTGTCGGATTGAAGTTGATGGCACCTCTGAGGTGATCGCTGCCGAGCTGTCTGAGGCAATGGCAATCCTCTATCAACATGGGGCAGATGCGATTGTCTTTACAGATAACCACGGCACCATAAAATCTGCGAATGACGCGTTCCTTGGCCTCTGCGATACTGCGCGGCTGAGCGATATTCGCGGAAAATCCCTCAGTGAGTTTTTGATCCGCGGCAGCGTTGACATGAAAGTGTTGATCGACAACGCCTCACGCGCGGGGAAAATGCGGGTTTATTCCACGCGGCTTGAGGGCAGCTATGGCTCACAGCTTTCGGTCGAGATTTCTGCAACCCACATGATGGGTCAATCCATGGGCGGTTTTGCCTTTGTGATCCGTGACACATCTCGAATGGAAGTTGTGCGCGAGCCAAGCTCACCGCTTCCTGCAGGCGCGCCTGTAGGTGATGATGCGATGCGCAATGTGATGGACTTGGTGGGCTCCGCACCCCTCAAAGAAATTGTCGCAGCAACCACCGATGTAGTTGAGAAGATGTGCATCGAAACCGCCGTAGAATTGACGGATAACAACCGCGTTGCAGCCGCAGAGATGTTAGGCCTGTCGCGTCAGTCACTCTATGTGAAACTGCGCAAATACGGGCTTTTGAACAAGAACGTCCAGTAAATCCCCCGTAAAACTTGGGCATCGCGCGTCTTTTAGCGCGCGCGTCAAGTATAGTTTACACTTGCCGAGTCGCTTACTGTCAGTGTAACTTGACAGTATGAGCGTAACGACCGACACGCATACCCGCCAGACCCCGCGTGCCTTTCCAGAACCACGCGCCGTCTTGACGCTCCTTAAACCCATTACATGGTTTCCCCCAATGTGGGCTTATCTTTGCGGGGCAATTTCCGCAGGAACGGCAACTTCAGGCCATTGGTTGGGCTTGGCTTTGGGTATTATCTTGGCGGGGCCGATTGTCTGCGGGATGAGCCAAGCAGCCAATGATTGGTGCGACCGACATGTGGACGCGATCAACGAACCCTATCGCCCCATCCCTTCGGGGCGCATCCCTGGAAAATGGGGATTGTGGATTGCAATTCTCATGTCAGGCGCCGCCGCCATCATCGGGCTTGCGCTTGGCCCTTGGGGATTTGGCGCAACGCTTGTGGCGATCGCCGCTGCTTGGGCCTACTCCGCCGAGCCTGTGCGCCTGAAAAGATCTGGCATTTTGGGGCCTGGATTGGTTGGTCTGTCCTATGAAAGCTTGCCTTGGTTCACGGGCGCTGCGGTTTTATCGGCAGGTGCGCCGTCTTGGCCCATCGTGATAACGGCGCTGCTATACGGGATTGGCGCGCATGGGATCATGACGCTCAATGACTTTAAGGCCTTGGAAGGCGACCGCCAAATGGGCGTGAATTCGCTGCCCGTAACCCTTGGCCCACGCCGCGCCGCATTGGTGGCGGCATGGGTGATGGCCATTCCCCAATTCATCGTCATTCTTTTGATGTTCCACTGGGACAGGCCCTGGTTCGGCTTTTTCATAACGGCCTCGCTGTTGGCGCAAATCGCCGCGATGCAGGTTTTAATGCAAAACCCAAAAGAACGCGCGCCTTGGTATAATGCCACAGGCGTCTCGCTTTATGTCTCGGGCATGATGATCGCGGCCTTTGGCCTGCGCGGCTTGGGGGGATAGCGGCATGAGCCTGACATGGGTGCAGATTATTCGACTTGGGTTTATTCAGCTGTGCCTTGGCGCAATTGTGGTTTTAACAACCTCGACCCTAAACCGCCTAATGGTTGTGGAATTGGCCCTGCCTGCGATCCTGCCTGGCCTCTTGGTTGGGCTGCATTACGCCATTCAAATCACTCGACCCCAATGGGGTTATCGCTCGGATACAGGCCGGTCGCGTAGCCGTTGGATCATCGGGGGCATGGTGATTTTAGCCAGCGGCGCAGTTTTGGCGGCTTATGCGCTGTCGCTTTTTGCAAGCCATTACATGCTCGGCCTATCCGTCTCCATCTTGGCCTATGTGATGATCGGGGTTGGGGTTGGGGCATCTGGCACATCACTTTTGGCGCTTTTGGCAACCGCAACCGACCCTGCACGCCGTCCTGCTGCGGCCACCATCACATGGCTTTTGATGATATTCGGCATTGCCGTAACCGCTGGGGTCGCTGGTCAATTCCTCGACCCCTATAGCCATACGCGACTGATGGCTGTGGTCAGCGTGGTGTCATTTGGCGCTGTGGGTCTGACGATTTTGTCGATCTGGGGCATTGAAGCCACGGTCACCGCCCGCGCCGAAGAACAATCCGCACCCTTTTTGGAGGGCTTGCGCGAAATTTGGGCCGAGCGCAAAGCGCGCCATTTCACGATCTTCGTGTTCCTCAGCATGTCTGCCTATTTCATGCAGGAATTGATCCTAGAACCCTATTCGGGCCTCGTGTTTCACTTCACCCCAGGTCAATCAACCTCCCTCTCCGGCGCACAAAATGGCGGCGTGTTTTTGGGTATGGTCTTAGTGGGCGTTGCGGGAACCGCTCTACGCCTTGGCACCCTCCGCCAGTGGGTGGTGGGTGGGTGTTTAGGGTCTGCTGCCGCGCTCCTCGTGATTGCATGGCTTGGTCAAATCGGGCCAAGCGCACCGCTTTTGCCCGCCGTGGTGGCCATGGGGTTTTTCAACGGCGTTTTCGCTGTTGCGGCCATCGGGTCTATGATGGCGCTTGCAGGCGAAGGCCGCACCGCCCGCGAAGGCACAAGAATGGGCCTTTGGGGGGCAGCCCAAGCAATTGCCGCAGGGTTTGGCGGCCTGATCGGCGCCGCCCTTGTCGATCTGGCGCGCCCTGTGATGGGCGATGCCGATGGGTTTGCCACAGTGTTTTTATTCGAAGCCGCGCTTTATATCGCATCCGCCCTTATGGCGGCACGCGTGATTGCAGGGCCCGCGCAACCAAGACTTTCCACGCCCCTTTCAGTGCCAGGAGAATAAAATGGATTATGATGTTGTTGTCGTAGGGGGTGGCCCATCAGGGGCGACCGCCGCACATGATCTGGCGCTGTCTGGCCATCGTGTTGCTTTGTTGGATCGCGCAGGACGGATCAAGCCCTGCGGCGGCGCAATCCCACCCCGCTTAATCGCTGATTTCGACATTCCAGACGCGCAGATCGTTGCAAAGATCACAACGGCGCGGATGATCTCACCAACAGGGCGCAAAGTGGATATCCCGATTGAAAACGGCTTTGTCGGCATGGTGGATCGGGAAAATTTCGATGAATTCCTGCGTGTCCGCGCCGCCGATGCAGGGGCCGAGCGTTTCACAGGCACCTACACAAAGATCGAACGCGATGCACAAGGCACACATGTCATCTATCGCGACAAAGAAACAGGCGACACCCACCGCTTGACCTGTGCGGTGGTCATTGGGGCGGATGGCGCGCGCTCGAACGTAGCGCGGGACGAGGTCAAGGGCGGTGATCGCATTCCTTACGTCATTGCCTATCACGAAATTGTCGAGGCCCCCGAAGGCGGCACCGATGCCTATGACCCGGATCGTTGTGATGTGGTCTATGACGGACGGATCAGCCCCGACTTCTATGGTTGGGTTTTCCCACATGGGAAATCCGCATCCATTGGTATGGGGTCGATGGATAAAGAGGTTGATTTGAAAAAAGCCACCGCTGATTTGCGCGCGTTTTCACATCTGGCCAATTGCAAAACCATTCGCCGCGAGGGGGCGCCTATTCCCCTCAAACCGCTCGACCGTTGGGACAATGGGCGCGATGTCGTGCTTGCGGGCGATGCAGCAGGGGTGGTTGCCCCCTCTTCGGGCGAGGGAATTTATTATGCCATGGTGGGTGGCCGTGTGGCGGCCACAGCCGCCGCAGCAAAGCTGCAATCAGGCCGTATCAAAGACCTAGATCTGGCGCGGCGGCTGTTCATGCGCGAACATAAGGGCGTGTTCAAAGTTTTGGGTGCGATGCAAAACGCCTATTACCGATCCGATGAGCGGCGTGAGCGCTTTGTCAGCCTGTGTCACGATATTGATGTGCAGCGCCTGACCTTCGAGGCCTATATGAACAAGAAACTGGTCAAAGCGCGGCCTTTGGCGCATATCAAGATCGGTGTCAAAAATCTGGCCCATTTGACGGGTTTAATTTCTGCGACACGTGTGTAGCGATGGATGATGTCATGATCCCCGCATGGATCGGGGATGAGCTAAAACCTGTAGACAAGCTGTTGGCGCATCAACGCGGACTGCGTCATAAGGCGATTTCCGTCTTTCTGATGCGCGGGACCAAAGTATTGATGCAGCGGCGCGCCTTGTCCAAATACCATACACCTGGACTTTGGACGAACACCTGCTGCACCCACCCACATTGGAACGAAGATGCGCTTAGCTGTGCGCAACGCCGATTGGGCGAGGAACTGGGCCTACCCATCATTGCGTTGGAAAAACGCGATCGCGTGGAATACCGCGCGGATGTTGGCGGCGGGCTCATCGAGCATGAACTTGTCGATATATTTGTCGGCGCGTTGCCCCCTCAGATTGAGCCAACACCCAATCCCGATGAGGTGGTCGATATTGCTTGGATGGATCTCGATGGTCTATCCGCCCGCGTCAAAGCAGCGCCGCAGAGCTTTACCCCGTGGCTCAGGATCTATCTTGAGGAACACGCGGCAAAGATTTTTGGCGCTGACGCAAAGGTCTAGCGTTTCAGTTTTGCGACTTTGCTGTCTTGCTCAAAATTCGGCGCGGCAATGCCAAGCGCGGCCAAGCCTGCGCGCATAATATCATCAGCCGCCAATCCCGCATCGCGATACATCGCCTTGGGGCTTGCATGTTCAATGAACCGATCAGGCAGATGCATGGTGCGGATAGACACGCCACCATCCAAACGGCCTGTGGCGGCAAGATGATGTAAAACTAAGGCACCAAACCCGAGTGCAGAGCCTTGTTCAACTGTGACAATAGCCTTGTGATGGGCGACCAGATCATTGACCAAATCTGTATCCAGCGGCTTGGCAAATCTTGCATCTGCGATGGTGACAGAGATACCGCGCGCGGCCAAGGCGGCGGCAGCTTCCTGCACTTCGGACAAATGCGCCCCAAGGCTGAGCAAGGCAATATCACTGCCTTCTTGCAGAATGCGACCCTTACCAATTTCCAATATCTGCCCGTTTTCAGGCATGGCAACGCCAGTGCCCTCACCGCGCGGATAACGCAGCGCAATTGGCCCATCGTCATAGGCGACAGCGGTGGCGATCATATCGACCAACTCCGCCTCATCCGCACAAGCCATCACCACCATATTGGGCAGGGCCGCGAGATAATTGATGTCAAACGCGCCTGCATGTGTCGGGCCATCGGCGCCCACCAATCCTGCGCGATCAATCATAAAGCGCACGGGTAAATTTTGCAGCGCCACATCATGCACAATCTGATCATAACCGCGCTGAAGGAAGCTAGAATAAATCGCACAAAATGGCTTGAGGCCACCTGCAGCCAGTGCGGCAGCAAATGTCACCGCATGCTGTTCCGCAATGCCCACATCAAAAATACGGTGTGGCATGGCCTGCTGCATCACGTTCAGACCCGTGCCGCCTGGCATGGCGGCTGTGACACCCACAACTTTTGGGTCATTCTGCGCCTCAGCCAAAAGACGTTTGCCAAACACGCCCGTGTAACTGGGCGCGTTCGCAGTAGCCTTTTGTTGAACACCGGTTTTCGGATCAAACTTCGCCACACCATGATAGCAATCATCCGCCATTTCGGCAGGCGCATATCCTTTGCCCTTTACTGTCACCGCGTGGACCAAAACAGGGCCTGTTGCATGGGTTTTCGTATGGCGCAGCGTCTCAAGGAGCGCGCCCATATCATGACCATCAATCGGGCCGATATAGTCAAAACCTAGATGCTCAAACAGGTTTTCCCCATGCGGCAAGTCGCCAATTTGCGCTTTTACCAACTCCCGCGCGCGGGTCGCGCCCGCACGAAATGGCTCGGGCAAAAGGGGCACCATACCATCGGCAATATCCTTTAATGCCGATAGCGGCGAATGTTTCGCCAAATCTTGCAGATAGCGGGACATGGCCCCAACTGGAGGCGCAATGCTCATATCATTGTCATTCAAGATCACGAACAAGCGCCGCCCTAAATCGCCCGCGTTGTTCATGGCTTCATAGGCCATGCCTGCGGAGATCGAACCATCCCCGATAACGGCAATCGCATCACCAGTGGCCTCACCCAATTCACGCGCCATGGCAAAGCCCAGCGCCGCCGAAATTGAGGTTGAACTATGCGCCGCACCAAACGGGTCAAAAGCCGATTCACTACGTTTTGTAAAACCTGACAAACCGTCCTCTTGACGCAAGGTGCGGATGCGATCACGCCGACCTGTCAGGATTTTATGCGGATAACATTGATGCCCGACATCCCAGATCAGCTTGTCATAGGGGGTGTTGAACACGGCATGGATTGCCACGGTCATCTCTACGACACCTAGGCTTGATCCCAGATGGCCGCCCGTTTCCGACACAGCGGAGATCGTTTCGGCTCGCAACTCATCCGCGAGGCGGGCCAATTCGTCATCACTCATGCGGCGCAAATCTGCGGGGCTATGAATACGGTTAAGAAGCTCGGTCGTTGGTCGTGTCATCTTTCCAGCCCTCCCAAGCCAGAAAAAACCACGGGTGGGGAAACCCCAAACCCGTGGCAAGGCGCACCTACGAAGGGACGATAGGTGAGTTCTGATGGTCTGATCTGTTCTGCGATATAGGGTCTATACCGCAGAACAGGGTCTTATTTTGGCCGCAGCCAAACATCACTGAAAGGCCGAATAGTCAGGCTCGCCCGATGTTGTGGCAAGCTCGGGCCAATTCGCGATCACGTTCAACCCACGCAGTGGACGCTGCTGCCCTTGGTGACAGGTGCGACAGGCCAGTTTCGGCACATCACCATGCACAGGCCCTAGTCGTTCTGCTGGCAGAACATCAGCCAATGGCAGGATGTAGAGGTCAAGCGCCTCTTGCACCATCTGAATGCCAAGCGTTGCGGTCGCCCATTGTGGGGTGACCTGTGCCGCATCGTAGAAAGCCCGCGTGTTGTGACAGAAGGTGCAGTTCACGCCCAAAGAATTCGCAATGTAATTCATGAAGGCATAAGTGCGTTCTGCATGTTGGATCAGCGGATCCCCCTCAATCTGCTGCACGCGCGAAGCCAGATCATGCACACCGATGCGGTTATACTGACCGTCTTCGTTCAAGAGCAGATAGGTTTCCAGATAATCCGAGGGCAATGATGTCGAGTTTGACACAATCGTCACACGGTTCTGGTTTGCCGACCAACCGCCTGCGTTTTCATTCACAGGCGACACTTCGAACCAGATATTATTTGGCACGGGTTGACCACGGTGGCAGGTGTAACAGGTGACACCCACTTCCGCATTGGCGTTAACGTGCCCGCCCCAGAATTCATTAATATTCTGGGTCATCTCGATCATATTCCGCGCCACCACGGTTTGGTAGTTTTCCTCGCCTGCAAAGAGGTCGGGGATACCTGTCCAAATGCGCATTGCCTCGACCAATCGGTCATAGTTCTCAGGTGTCAAATAACCCAAGGTTGGCTCTGCATCGGCACGCACGATACGGATCGGGCGCGCATTGGCTTCGGGAACAATTGGCTCGGTGGTGTAGAAATTATCCGCGTCAGGATAAGAGGCCGCCAAGTCAGCTTGGAATTCAGGCACACCCATCCCTGTCCCGCGCGGGCCAGTTTGCAGCGTGTCTGTTTTCAACGGCTGACCGATGGTGACCAATGCTGCTGCGGCAAAGACCGCGGCACCCACCACCCCGACCAAAATGGCAGGGCCATAAATATTGGTCGGGTTTTTCGAGTTCCATTCATTGAACCATTTGGGGAACATCTCAGTTTCCTCCCGTGGTTTGGCCAAGGAAGCCTTCATAGCTGCCATAGGCCTCGTAGCCATAGGGTGCGAGGTATTCTGGTGCAAAGTTATGCTCTTGCGCCCAGATGAACCAATTATCCACCACGGTTCCTGTCAAAAGGATGCCGATACCACCTGTGATCGGGGTCAAAACCGCGAACCACCAAGCCCAACGGTGAATCCCCTCCATTGTGGCGTTAAAGCCCATCGTCCAGCGCCAGAACAAGGCCGCGCGTTCAGATGCCGTGCCACGATCATAGATCTGTTCCAATTCGCGGTCGCCGCCAAAGCGCGATACCGCCAGAATGGTCGCGCCATGCATCGCAAAGAGCAGAACCGAACCATAAAGGAACACAATCGAAAGTGCGTGGAACGGGTTATAGTAGAGGTTCCCGTAACGGATTGAGAAGGCTGTCGTCCAATCAAGGTGTGGGAAAATGCCGTAAGGCACAGCCTCACTCCACTGGCCCATCAAGACGGGGCGGAACAAACCCAACACAAGGAACAACCAAATCGCTGCCAAAAAGGCCCAAGCGATATGTTTGCCCATCTTATGCTGTTCAGCCAAAAGATAGGTGCGCAACCACCAAGACATCACCGAAACAAGCAAAAAGAAGCTTGCGATGATATACCAGCCGCCTTCGTTCAGTGGTGGAATGCTTAGACCATATTCAGGCCCAGGAGGTTCAAGCGCCAACCAGAACAGTTGACGAATAAACTCGGGGATCGACCAACCCACTTGGGACAGCATGTTGAGGCCAACGATGTTGAACCACAGCAAACCTGTCGCCAAGCTGATCGTGCCTGCCCAACCCAGATAGACGGGGCCAAGCTGCGCGTTGCCAATCAAACCTGCGAGGGTCGAGAAGGAGGCCGACTTCGTGCGCTCGGCCGCCAAGTTGTTTTCATTGTCCATCCCCATCTCGGGATGACCCTGCACCTGCACCTGCGTGAAGATGTTTTGATATTCGAAATAGGCCATGGTTTACATCCCTCCCGAAACCGCGTGGATCGGGCTTGGATCTGGCCAGATCGGCAGTGTCAGCCACCAATTCCACCATTCAGGCCAACCGCTTGTCCAAACGGGGCCAGAGATCACGATACAAACCGCGCTCCAGAAACCAGCATTCAAAGCCAGCAACAGACCCAGGCGGTGGATGCCCAAAGTGCCGATGGAATAGCCGATGAAATCACGGAAGAACGTGTCTTCGTGATCAGGGCTTTTCGCTTCTTCACCTTTTTCAGGGTTCGCCGCGGATAGGATCAAACCACCATGCAGCGCCAAGGCAAAGGTCGTGGTGAAGAAGAAGGTCACCGCGATCATATGGGCTGGGTTATAGTGGAAATGCAGATAGGAATACCCAACGTTGGATACCCAATCGAGGTGGCTAAAGATGCCGTAGGGGAAGCCATGTCCCCATGCGCCAAGCAACAAGGGGCGCACAACAACCAATGTCACATAAGCCAAAATCGCGAAGCTAAAGGCAAATGGAACATGATAGCCCATGCCAAGCTTTCGGCTGATTTCAACTTCTCTTAAGGCCCAAGATACAAAGGCACCAACGGCACAAATCGTGATGATTTGCCAAAGGCCGCCTTCGAGCAGCGGGGCCATGCCCAACCCGTATGAGAGGTCAGGTGGGGCAATATTGATCGTCCAAGGGTTGAACGTGCCTTGCATGGCCGCCCCCCAGAAGATCAGGATGGTTCCAAGGGCAGCGAAGAAGATCGTGGTCACCCCAAAGAAGCCCACATAGAAAGGGCCAACCCAGAAGTCGAACAGATCGCCGCCAATCAGCGTCCCTCCGCGGACGCGATATTTTCTTTCGAAGCTTAGCAAAGCCATGCGTCTGTCTCCGCGTTTGGCGGCTTTGGATCATCTCCACTTAGCCGTCCGTTATTGGTCGGTTAGCTGCGGGCGGGCAGCCCGCCCGCAGCGATGTCATAAGGCATATCAGGCGCACCGCAGGCGGCGGGCCTAACTCTTACATGCCTGCTGCAGCTGCAGTCTCAAACCAGTTGAGACCCGAGCTCAGAACCACCAAGTGGATCATTGCAGCGAGCAAGAAGAGAAAGACGCCCTGAGCCACGAAGACGCGGCGCGGGTCGAAGATCAGCCAGATTTTGTAAAATTTGGACATGTCTTTCTCCTCAGCCGAACCACGGGCGCCAGATATACGTGGCGATATGAGCAAGCAGGGCGATACCTGCGAACAGCCAAAGGCCGCTCATATACACCGAGTGGAGCTCTTGCGCCTGCTCGTCGGTCAGACCTGTAAAGGACAGATCGGTGTTACCAGCCATGAACTTTCCTCCGGAACGTTTGACTAGTGCCGCACACCCTGCGGCCGGGCCCCGACAAAACCTCATTGTCTTGTCGGCATTCCACCCACGCGGGTAGTCACCCCGCATTGGCGAACTTGTGTCGGCTCCGGTCGTCACGCCAAGAATGTTATCGTCTCACCTATGCGCCTCGACCGGGTCTAATCAGTCTCGAACGGCGGCTGAGTGAGAGGATCAGGCCGAAAAAATCATCGGCGTGATAATCCGCGCTTGGCTCCAAGCGCGCTTTACGGGGCCTTTTTCCGTCAAGCTTCCTGTGCGCAGCGCAGCCAAACCCCAAGTGAGCGTGGCAAGCGGCAAGGTCGCGAGAAAAATGATCCCGAAGTAAATCATGAACTCCGTTTTGGGCGGCTTTGACCGCGCAATCTGGGTGTTGGAGCTAATATCTGTCATTATACGCCTCCCTCGTTCAGCGTCTCAAAACGGCGCGGCGCGAGTTGCGCCACCGTTTCTTTCACGACCCGCTCAGCCCCGCTTTCAAGCGCGGCTTTTTCTGCGGCATCGCGTAAAGTTTTGGCCGCCGAAATCCTTGTCAAAACGGGGTGTTCGGCAACAATTTTGTCGAGCAACGCCTGCGCATCAGCGTCCCATGGGAAATCGCGGCGCAATGTTGTCGGGGTTGCTTTGGCGCTGTCCATCTCGCTGCCAAGCGGAAGGATATGGAACAGGGCATCAAACAGGCTGTTGCAGATTTCCTGCAAAAGATAAGTGGCACCTGCATATCCCATGAAGGGCGTGCCCGTGGCGCGGCGGATCGCAGCGCCAGGGAAACTTGCAGGGATGAAAGACGGGCGAGGGCCATGGCCCGCGCTCATTTCCGCGAGATACATCTTCTCGTTGATGGATCCCATCAAGACCAAGGGACGCTTTGCAGAAATCAGGCTGCGCACTTCGTCATTGTTGGTTTTTTTGCCTGCTGTGCGTGCCACGGCAAAGGCACAGGGCAGCCCAAGATCACTTTCAAGGAAATGCCGAATGCCGCGGGTATAGGTTTCATTCGCCACGATGCCAAAATTGGCCGTTGCAAAGAAATCTTGCGTGACCGACCGCCACAGATCCCAAACAGGCTTGAGGGTCGAATGCTTTTCGCGGGTGATAAAAGGCTCGGGATCTAGGCCCAGCATCTCGCCCAATTGGCGCAGGAATTTCGTGGTCGACTCAACTCCAATGGGCGCTTGCAAATAGGGCTTGCCCAAAACCTCGGCCAAACCGCGCCCAAATTCGCGATACATCACGATATTGGCATCCGCGTTAACCAAGTTGCGCATTTCGGCCAAATGGCTGCCCAATGGCATGACCATATTCACTTCGGCCCCGATACCTTCCACAAGGCGGCGAATTTCGTGCAGATCAGAGGCCATATTAAAGGTGCCATACATCGGCCCAAGAATATTGACCCGCGGCGCAGACCCTTCTTCACGCTGTTTCTCGGGCGGCATACGCCCCTTGGTCATGCCAAATTCCGTGAAAATCCACGTCATGGCACGATCTGCGGCCTCCCATTGATCCTCATCAATGGTGCGCGGCAAAAAGCGTTGAATATTGGTGCCTTGCGGTGTGACCCCCCCGCCAATCATCTCGGCAATCGAGCCCGTGACAACAACGGCAGGAAGCGCGGGGTCTAGCGTGCCCCAAGCGCGTTTCATCGCGCCCTCAGTGCCATCACGGCCCAATTCTTCCTCGCCAAGACCCGTGGTCACAATCGGCAATTCATGGGGTGGCAGCGCATCGGTGTAATGCAGAACCGATGTGACGGGTAGGTTTTCACAACCCACTGGGCCATCAATGACCACCTGCAATCCTTTGACGGCGGTAAAGGCGTAAACCGCCCCCCAATATCCGCCCGCGCGATCATGATCTTGGATCAACATCAGATCATCTCCTGCGCTTTGGCGGCACGGGCCGCTTTGTCGAGTTTTTTCTGATGCGTGGCGCGGAAATCAGGCCGCTCATTTGGGCTGCCTTCCCAAATGCCTGCTGTATCCGCGTGACCGACACCTTCAAAGAAGGCGCGCATATGATCCATGCGGTCTTTGTTTGACATGGCCGCGTTGACCACCTGCGCCAAAGACCCTGCACCCGCTGGCCCCATCAAAGGACGCGCGGAAATCAAATTGGTGAAATACAGGCTTGGGATGCCAAACTCTTTGCCCTTCTGCACAACAGGGGTCGTACCGATGGCGAGATCAGGCTTGATTGCTTCCATCGCGGCGCAGTCATCTTCGAGACTTGCGCGGAATTTAACCTTAACACCCTTGTCTGTTAGCCAGTCCAAATCAGGCTCTGACCAAGGTGTTTTCGGGCAGGCCGTGCCAACATAGGGCACATCGGCCCCACTTTCGATCAACAGGCGCGCGACCAAAAGCTCTGACCCCTCATAGCCCGACAAGGTGATCGTTCCGTTGATCTGTTGGGCGGCAAGCGCACCTTTGATCGCGGGCAAAAAGGCGTTTTGCGCAGCAGCAATCTGATCCGCCGCAACACCATAAGCCGCACCAATCGCAGACAGCCATGCGGCTGTGCCGTCATATCCAACGGGGGCGCTGCCAATAATCGTGCGGCCTGCAGCCTGAAATTCTCGGATGGCGGATGTGTAAAACGGGTGGATTGCTGCCACCACTTCGCTATCCAAGGCAGAATAGAGCTCGCGCCACTCACGGCAGGGAACGACCGGACCTGCCGCCAGACCGAGCGGCGCGAGCATCCCACCAATCCCAATGGGATCGGCTGGGAACATCTCGCCCAACAGGGTCACTGTCGGGCGATCTGATTTGCCCGAAACAGGGGCTTGGACGGGGCCAGCCTCCACCTCTTTACGGGCATAATTCAACATAGCGCCTGCAAGCACATCTTTGGCTTCGGCATGGGTGGGAATTCCAAATCCTGGCACATCAATGCCCACGATCCGAACACCGTTAATCTCCTGCGGCAGGAGGCGCAGCGGAACACCAGAGGCGGTCGGAACGCAAAGATTAGTCACCACAATCGCGTCATAGCGCGCGGGATCTGCCATCTCGTGAACGGCATCCCGAATATCCTCGAAGAGCTTGCCCGTAACCAAACTTTCCGAGTTGAAAGGCACATAGCCGACTGAACGGCGCGCGCCATAAAAATGGCTGACAAAGCTGAGGCCATAGACACAGCAGGCCGAGCCAGACAAAACCGATGCCACGCGGCGCATCCGCAACCCTACGCGCAAACTGCCAAAGGCAGGGCACATGCTTTGGGGTTTGTCATGCGGCCCCTGCGGGTAATCGCGGGCATATTGATCAAGGATTTCGGATTTCCCCGCCATGCGCGCGGCGGCTTCCATTTCGGCCGCCCCTGCGTGGCAACCCATACCCTGCCCCAATTCGGGCGGGGTCTGCCCATCCGAAGCGGCAGATGCATCAGCGCGATCTTGGCCGAGGATTACCTCGACCTCATCGGCGGCATCATATCTCACTTCTTCGGACATTCTTCCTCAAACCTCGTCATAAATTACTTCAAGGGACTTTTTCGGCGCGGCGTTCTTGCCGCGCATATCGGCTTCCGTTGCAGGCTCTAGGACAATGCCCGCACCTGTATCCTTGCCATCGAAAAGGCCGATCAATTCATCTTGGCTCAGTGCCGTTGGTCGCAACGGCGGCGCTTCGCCGACATTTTCACCCAACGCCGCAAAAAGCGCGCCCCATTGGCTTTGGTTCGTTCCAACGATTTGGTAATTCGCAGATTTTTTGCGCAGATCATCATCCGCAGGGATCGAGGCCAAAACGGGAATATTCACCGCATCCGCAAAGGCCTGAGCCTCGCCCGTGCCGTCATCTTTGTTGATGACCAAACCCGCGACACCCACATTGCCGCCCATTTTGCGGAAATATTCCACCGCCGAGCAAACATTGTTCGCCACATAAAGAGATTGCAGATCATTTGATCCAACCAGAATCACCTTCTGCGCCATGTCACGGGCAATCGGCAGGCCAAACCCGCCGCAGACCACATCGCCCAAGAAGTCGAGCAGGACATAGTCAAAATCCCAGTCATGGAAGCCTAGCTTCTCAAGCAGCTCAAAGCCGTGGATGATCCCACGCCCACCACAGCCGCGGCCAACTTCTGGCCCACCAAGCTCCATCGCGTAGACACCGCCACGCTTGAAGCAGACATCCCCGATTTTCACCTCCTCGCCCGCCAATTTCTTTTTGGTCGAGGTTTCAATGATCGTTGGGCAGGCTTTGCCGCCAAAAAGCAGGCTGGTCGTATCGGATTTCGGATCACAACCAATCAAGAGAACCCGCTTTCCTTGCTCGGCCATGATATGGCTGAGATTGGCAAGGGTGAAACTTTTACCGATGCCGCCTTTCCCATAAATCGCAATGATCTGCGTTTTCTTGGTGGGTTCGCCCTGAGGCACTTCGAGGGTCGGCTCTTGCTGCGCCTCATCGCGCAGGCGGGCATCGAAATCCTTGAGATTGGGAACATCGAGGGTCATTCTGGCTTCTCCCAATTCAAAATCATTTTCAGGCAAGCGGCATCTTCAAAGGCTTGAGGATAGGCGAGGCTTGCCTCTGCAGCGGGCAGTTGATGCGTGATCAAACCACCAAGGCTGAGCTGTCCCGCTTCGATCAAATCGCGGGTAGCGACCAAGTCGGCGCGCGTCCATTCCGCCGCGATCCGCAGCCGCGCCTCACGCATGAAGGCGGGCGGAAAGGCGAATTCGAGAGATTCGGGATAGAAACCTGCCAAGACGACTTCACCGCCCTTGGTCAGGCGCCCGATCATTTCATCTAACAACGCCGCCACGCCCGAAGCATCGTAGATGCAGCGATAATCACGGCGCGTATCATCGGTGGAATTGGTAACGAGATATCCCTCTGCGCCTGTAACACGGGCAGGATTAACCTCCCATACAGTCGGGGCGGGGCCGCCCAGCGCCAAAGTAAGACGCGCCAAGAGACGACCAAATACGCCATGTCCCACGATCAGATCAGGCAAGTCATGGCCCGCGAGCGCATGATAGGCAGTGGCAGCCAAAGCCAAAAGCGCACCTTCAGGGCCGCTTGCACGATCAATGCGCACGGCGCGATCTGGCGCTGTAACCAACATGGAAGACGCGCCGCCAAACAGGCCACGCACATCGCCGTAGCAATTCGCGCCCGGAACAAAAACATGATCACCGACCGAAAATTCGCAATTTTTCGGTGTTGAAACGACCTCACCAGCGGCTTCATAGCCGGGGATCAGGGGATAACCCATGCCTGGGAAGGGCGGCATGCGGCCAGACCAGAACAGTTTTTCGGTTCCCGTGGAAATGCCAGAGTGACACACGCGCACAACCATATCCTCAGGCGAAGGCGCCACGAGGCTAACCTGTCCGAGCCCTATTTTCTTTGGCCCTTCGAGTATGACGGCGGTCGCGTGCACTGTCGCACTTCCCCTTGGTTTTCGGATCAAATCACGCCTCAAGACGCAATGAGATTCCACTGTGAGTCATGTGTCAGTTTAATATTACAGCACTGTATGTCAATTAAAATGGACAGTTTATACAAAAAGATTGTCAGCTTTTGTTGACAGTCTTTTCAGCTGTAACGATTCGCGTCACAAATGGACGCCCCGTTTTGACGGGCGAAACCCGCACAAACCCTGCTTTCGACAATAATTCGCGGATTTGGGCAGCACTGCGGACTGTGCCTGTGCCCATCGCCATACAATAGAGCGCGAAATACGCATCCGCGCTGCGATCTGGCGTTTGCCCGCCTGACATCGGCTCGGCGATGACGATCTTGCCGCCCTCGGGCAAAGCGGCATGAGCCGATTTCAGCAATCGAAGGACGGTTTCATCTTTGTGATCGTAAAGAACACGAATAAGGGTGATGAGATCAGGCCCAATTGGCAAAGGGTCATCGCGGAAACTGCCCGATACAATCGTGGCCCGCGCGGCAATGCCTGCGCGCTCAAACCGATCTTGTGCCAGTGCCGCCACCTGCGGCAAATCAAAAAGGGTCACTTGAACATCTGGATGGGCCTTGGCACAGGCCGCCAAGAACACACCCGTGCCACCCCCGATATCCATGACATGCTGCGCCTTCGCAAAGGACAGGCTTGCGAGGATTTCGTCACTTACAAGATTTTGCGTCTCAGACATCAAATGCGAATAGCGCTCTGCCGTAGCAGGATCTTCCGCCGCGGCGGCCCCAAAAACATAGGGCCAAAACCGTGCAAGGTCTGGGTCTGTTTCCCCCCGAAAAAACCCTTCGGCAGGGCCCAAATCGCGATATAGAATATCATGGTGCAAGATCATGTCGCGCAGACCACCCACGCCATTGATCGCGGCCCCTAACCGCGCCAAGGCATAGCGCCCATCACGCAAGCGGGTCAAAAGCCCAAGACTGGCTGCGGCCTGACATAAGACATAAATCCGTCTTTCGGGCGCATCAATCTTTGCGGCCAATTCGGCAGGATAAGCAGGGCGGGCGCGCAAATGGCGTGGCAGATCAAGCGCAACAAAGGCCTGCAAAATCTGGCTATAGGTAAAGCCTGCCACCAAATCAAAGAGCCGCTTGCCATCCCTTTTTGCAGCCGCACGCGTAAAGAGGGAACGCGCGGCCCATGATTGAAATGCAGCCGAACCCACCAAGTCCAAATAGCGCGCGCGCCATTTATCCCAAAATCTTGGGCGCGGTTCATCACTTGGGGAAATAGCAGCCATATCTCATTCGGCCGCGTGATGTGCGGGCAAAACAGGCGTAAGCCGCTCTGCATATACGCGCACCATGTCACACAGCGCCGCTTCACCCGCACAAGACGGAATCGAGGCAATCGCGCCAGATAAAATATCCTCCAACCGCGAAACCGCGCCGCGCACGCCCAGTTGTGAAACTGCATTAGGTCGCCCGTTGAGATCGTCCTGACCCACGGGCTTACCCAAAGTTTTTTCATCGTAAAGCGCGTCACGCAGATCATCGGCAACTTGGAACGCCTCGCCAATCCGAGCGCCCAGTTCTGTCCAAGGTTCGGGATCTTCCCCCGCAGCAGCAGCACCCATTTTGGTGGCGGCAACAAACAGCGCGCCTGTTTTCGACCGATGATAGGCGGACAGGTCTATCTTATCTTCGCTTTCCCAGCCTTGGCCTGCGCAAATTCCATTGGGCATGCCTGTGGCTTGGCTGAGGATTTTGATCATCTCAACTGCGCGCTGTGGATCATCCACCGCGGCACGGGCCAAGACCTCAAAGGCCAAAACAATCAGCGTATCACCTGCGAGAACCGCAATGGGTTGCGAATAAGCGATATGCACCGTGGGCTTTCCGCGCCGCAAATCCGCATTGTCAAAACAGGGCAGGTCATCATGAACGAGGCTGGCGCAGTGGATAAGCTCAATCGCCGCGCAAGCCGCGTTTGAAAGATTCGGCTTATCATCCCCGCAGGCCTTCGCCACAGAAAGGGAGATTGTCGGCCTGATCCGCGCGCCGCCCGGATTGACGGCATGATCCAAGGCTTGCGCCAATTTGCGCGGTGCAGGCTCTTTCATGGCTAAAGAGAGGGCAGCAGAGATCGCTGATTCTATGCGGGCGGACAGGGACATGGTCACTCAGCCTTCATCGAGGTTTGCGCGGAGGATCCCACGCATATGTAAATTAGACTGGACAGTTTGCGGGAATATGTCAACAATATCTGACATATTCTCAAGAGTGGCTCAAATGAAAGACGCAACACTGTGACCCACCCTAGTGCACCTGTCAGGCCCCGCGCCGTGGTGATCGGTGCAGGTATGGGCGGTCTTTCAACCGCGCTACGCCTCGCGGATGCGGGATGTCAGGTCACAGTCTTTGATGCGATGCACCATGTCGGCGGCAAAATGCGGCAAGTGCCATCCGCAGCGGGGCCAATTGATGCGGGGCCAACAGTGGTGACGATGCGCCATGTGTTTGACGAGCTGTTTCAAACACTAGGTTTGAGGCTTGCGGATCATGTGACGCTAACACAGGATGACATCCTTGCCCGCCATTTCTGGCCAGATGGCAGCGAGTTAGATTTTCATGCTAATCTCGAAGAAACGCTTACAGCCATTGATCACTTTTCAGGTTCCAAGGCGCGCGGCGAGTTTCTCAAATTCCACCAAGATACGGCCGCGCTTTTTTCAGCATTCGAGGGGCCAATGATGCTGCGTGCTCATCCGCGACAAACGGATTTGACGCTCACGGTTTTGAAATCACCCCATCTGCTGCGCGCAATGGCCCCGCACCATACTTTGGCGCAGGCGGTTTTTAAACGGTTCAGCGATCCCCGTTTGGCACAAGTTTTTGCGCGTTATTCCACCTATGTTGGCGGCAATCCCTATCTTAGCCCCGCGCTGCTTTCGTTGATTTGGCAATCCGAGGCAGCGGGCGTGTGGCGGGTCAAAGGCGGTGTGCATCAACTGGCCCGTGCGATGCAAAATATCGGGCAATCCATGGGTGTCGAGTTTCAGCTTGGTCAATCCATTGAGGCCATTACAAAAGATGCGGATCATGTCACTGGCGTCACCCTTTCAGATGGTCGGCATGTTGCGGCAGATATTGTGGTGTTTAATGGTGACCCACGCGCGATTCATATTGGGCTGTTGGGCCAAGACCACGCACCCCGTGTAACGCGCGCGCAGGTCGAACCGCGCAGCCTATCTGCCTATGTTTGGAGTTTCGCCTCCCGCGCTTGGGGCAAGACCCTTGCCCATCACAACGTGTTTTTTGGTGATGACCAGCGCAGCGAATTTGACCCTATCGAAAATGGTGCGCTGCCGCGTGATCCAACACTTTATATCTGCGCTCAGGATGCTGGGCTCGACTCCAACACTGATACGGCGCTGCAGAGATTTGAAATTATCATGAACGGCGCGCCAACCGAGGCCCCAACAGAAAGGGAGGTGGCCGCATGTCGTCATCTGACATTCCAAACATTAGCGGATCGCGGGTTGGTCTTTCCCGACCCGATCCCCGACAGCGCATTGATGACACCACAGGATTTCGCAACGATGTTTCCCGCCTCGCGCGGATCCCTTTACGGGCTGAGCCCACATGGAATGACGGCAGCATTGAAACGACCACGGGCGCGGACGTCTCTCAAGGGTCTATACTTGGCGGGGGGCGGCACCCATCCGGGGGCGGGAATTCCGATGGCCTGCCTCTCAGGACGGCACGCGGCCGAGGCGATCTTAACGGACCATGCTTTAACCTTGCCGTCCCGCCCAACGGCTATGCGTGGTGGTACATAGACGGCATAAGCGATGACGGAACCAAGGCTATTTCGATCATCGCTTTCATCGGTTCAGTTTTCTCGCCGTGGTATCGTTGGTCGGGGCGCAAAGACCCCGAAGATCATTGCTGCTTGAATGTTGTCACCTATGGCAAAGGGGGCCGTTGGACGATGACGGATAGGGGCCGAGATGCGCTAGAACTTTCAGAAACGCAAATGAAAATAGGCCCTAGTCACCTGTCTTGGGACGGTTCAGTCCTCACCATTCATATTGATGAACGCACAACACCACATGGCGGGCGATTGCGCGGAAAAGTGACACTAACCCCCCGCGCAGTGACGAATGTTGAATTGCCGCTCTGCGATGATGGCGCGCATATCTGGCGCCCTTTCGCACCCGTTGCCGATATCGATGTTCGTCTCGAAAATGCAGGTTGGGCATGGTCTGGGCATGGATATTTTGATGCTAATTTTGGCACCCGCGCCTTAGAAGAAGATTTTGATTACTGGACATGGGGCCGCTTTCCAACGCGAGAGGGTGCTTGTTGTTTCTATGATGCAACGCGCTGCGATGGCAGCGATCTGGCGGCCGCCATTGCCTTTGATGAAACGGGCAAGGCATCACCCGTTGATGCGCCGCGCACTGCAAGGTTCAAATCCGCGTTTTGGGGGGTGCGCCGTGAAACCCGCGCGGATCCAGATTTTGCCCCACATGAGGTTCGGCCCATGTTAGACGCCCCATTTTACAACCGTGCCATGGTGCGAACCAAAATCAATGGTGAGACGGTTACAGGTGTTCATGAATCGCTTGATCTTAATAGATTTCGCAAAGCATGGATGATGCCGATGCTGGCCTTTCGTGTGCCCCGCCGCAAAAATTGGCCCAAGCGGTGGTTGTGATCTGATCGTGCCGCTTCCATATTGGGCGGAACATGAAAGGGTAAACATGTCGAATAGTTTTCCAGATTGGCATGGCACAACCATTATCGGTGTGCGCAAAGGTAACGAGGTTGTGGTTGCAGGTGATGGTCAGGTCAGTCTTGGCCAAACCGTGATCAAAGGCACAGCACGCAAAGTCCGCCGCCTTTCCCCGGGCGGGTATGAGGTGGTCGCAGGATTTGCAGGGTCGACAGCAGATGCGTTTGCCTTGCTTGAGCGTCTCGAAACAAAGCTTGAGGCAACACCAGGCCAATTACAGCGCGCAAGTGTTGAATTGGCGAAAGATTGGCGCACGGATAAGTATCTACAAAAGCTCGAGGCGATGTTGATCGTCACAGATGGATCCGAGCTCTATGTCATCACGGGCGCGGGCGATGTTTTAGAACCAGAACACGGTATTGCCGCGATTGGGTCGGGTGGAAATTACGCATTGGCTGCGGCCCGCGCGATGATGGATAGCGATAAATCCGCAGAAGATGTGGCCCGCCGCGCAATGGAAATTGCGGCTGATATTTGCGTCTATACCAATGGCAACCTCACAGTAGAGCGGATCACAAAATGACCGACCTGACCCCCCGCGAAATCGTATCGGAATTGGATCGTTTCATCATTGGGCAAGCCGATGCAAAGCGCGCGGTGGCGGTTGCCCTGCGCAATCGGTGGCGGCGCAAGCAACTTGGGGATGATTTGCGCGATGAAGTTTACCCGAAAAATATTCTTATGATCGGGCCGACTGGGGTGGGTAAAACAGAAATTAGCCGCCGTTTGGCGAAACTGGCCCGCGCCCCGTTTCTCAAAGTCGAGGCGACAAAATTTACAGAGGTGGGCTATGTCGGTCGCGATGTCGAGCAGATCATCCGTGATCTGGTCGATGCCGCGCAAATTATGGTGCGCGACCATATGCGCGAAGAAGTTACCGCCAGGGCGCACAAAGCCGCCGAAGATCGTGTGATCGAGGCGCTTGCGGGCGCCGATGCGCGCGACCAAACCCGCGAGATGTTCCGCAAGAAACTCCGCTCAGGGGAATTGGACGACACTGTCATTGAATTGGAAGTTGCGGATCAATCCAACCCAATGGCCATGTTTGAAGTTCCAGGTCAGCCCCAGATGGGGCCAATGGGCGGCGGCATGAACCTTGGTGATATATTCGGCAAGGCCTTTGGCGGGCGGAAAATCCGCAAGAAGATGACTGTAGCGGCGAGCTATGAAATCCTTATCGGTGAAGAAGCTGATAAGCTTTTGGATCAAGAAACCGTCACGAAAGAGGCCATTCGGGCCGTTGAAGAAAATGGCATCGTCTTTATTGACGAAATTGACAAGGTCGCCGCGCGCGCGGAAACCCGCGGGGCGGATGTCAGCCGCGAAGGGGTGCAGCGTGATCTATTGCCTCTGATAGAAGGGACAACAGTCTCAACAAAACATGGGCCTGTGAAAACAGACCATATCCTGTTCATTGCCTCTGGCGCATTTCACATCGCAAAACCCTCTGACCTGTTGCCAGAACTTCAGGGGCGCTTGCCCATTCGGGTGGAATTGCAGGCGCTGACTGAGGATGATTTCACCCGCATTTTGACAGAAACCGATAATGCCCTGACCCGCCAATATTCCGCTTTGATGGCGACCGAAAACGTGACTGTTGATTTCACCGAAGATGGGATCAAAGCCTTGGCAAAAATCGCGGCAGATGTGAATAAATCGGTCGAGAATATCGGTGCGCGGCGGCTTTATACCGTGCTGGAGCGTGTTTTCGAGGAGCTCAGCTTTACCGCGCCTGACAGAAGCGGCGAAAGCGTGGTCGTTGATGAAAAATATGTGCAAACCTATCTCGCCGACTTGGCAGGTAAGGCCGATCTTAGCCGCTATGTGCTATAGTCTCTATTTCCTGAGATAGACATAGAGCGCACCTGCCCCGCCATGGCGGATATGCGCCTCCCGAATATCAAGGATATAGCCCGCGAATGATGGGTGGCGCAGCCACCGCGGCACGTTTTGCCGCAATAACCCACGGGCAGGCGCAATCGGGTCATAATGGGGGCCGCCAGACAGATTGCCCTTGCCCGTAATCACAAGGGCCAAACGATATCCGCGCGCATGGCAGTCAAGGATAAATCGCTGCAACGCAGGATGGGCTTGGGCCTGTGTCATGCCGTGAAGATCAATTTTCGCCTCTGGCTGCAACTTTCCCCGCACCATGCGGCCATGCAATTTTTTATCCATGCGAACGGGGCGCTTTTCAGGCGGGTTTTGCGGTTTCTCAGATGGGGCTGTCAGCCCAATGTCAAAGTCACTGAGATCCAACTTTGGCGTCAAATCGACAATCTCACGCGGGGGAATGGCCGCCGTGTCGGGTTTTGCAAGATAGAAATTGGCGGCGGCACGTTTCAATGGCTTAGCACTGCGTGCAACGCGATCCCATAAAACGCGGTCTTCGCTGCTTAGGTTTTTTGGTTTTTTTGCCATGGCTTATCCTGCCCGTCCATTGGGTAAATCATGACCCTTGGGCCAAAGCACGGTCAAGCTAGCGGGTTCATTTATTGCGCCCGCACTTCTGCCCGCAGCATCACCTGATCCACAGAAAATATCTGCGCGCTGCGCGCCCTTAATCGCAGATCCACAATCTTGGGCAAAATAAGTTCGCGCCGCACGCGTCTCACCCGCAACCATGACGGGCAGACCATAGGGGATATATGCAGGATCAATCGCGATCGAGCGGTTCGCGGTCAAAACCTGCCCTGCGGCACCGACCGCGCCATTTTCGTGACGCGGTTCAAAGAAGATATAGGAGGGGTTTTTCCGTAAAAGCGCATCCATTTGGTCAGGATGGTGCCTGAGCCAATCTTTGACCCAATCTGCGGTGATCTGTTTCGCACTGATTTCACCCATGGCGACCAATTCAGCCCCAATCGAACGATAGGGATGCCCATTTTTTGCCGAAAACCCAAAGCGGCGCGTCTCACCATCTGGGTAGGTCACGGCAACAGATCCTTGGATATGGCAAAAATACTGGTCTATGCGCGAGTTGAGATAGCCCAGTTCCAATCCTTGCCCCGAAAGCAAATTGCCCGTTTCGATTTCCGCGCGTGTCGCCCAAATCTCAGGCATATCTTTTGGGGCAGCGTAGAGTGGGAACCTGTATTCAGCATCTGGCGCGGCGCGGGCGGACAAAACGGGTTCGTAATATCCCGTGATATGCCCAGAAAGGGCGGGGCCAAATCTGAGAGGCTGAAAATTTGATTGAAAAAACGCGCGGGCCTGTGAGGGGTTAACCTTGCGGGCGGCCACAACAAGATCAGCTATCGCCAAATCCGTTTGAGATTGGAAAATTGAAAGGATTTCGGCGTAATCCTCATCATCCCAACCCAAAAGATCGGAAAATCCTATGGGTTGGGGATAAGTCACCACGCAGTCCTTACGCTAGGATCAGCCGCCTGTGGCAACCAAAACCCAATTTGGATTGCGGCTGCCCATTTCGCGGGCAAAGGTCCAAACGTCCCGCTGGCGTTTGATTTCAGTTGCGCTGCCTTCGACAATTTCACCATCGGAATTGCGCACCACAGAGGTCAGTTCTGCAGCGAAACGAACCGTGACCTCACCTTCGCGAGAGCTGGCGTCAAACTGGGCTTCTTGAACAGCGATATCGTTGAGGCCCACAAAATTTGCTTCAATCTCGAGGCCTTGCGCACGGCGCGCTTCGATAACCTCGTCAAAGCTCTCGGCAACCTCGGGGGATAGGAAATCGCGCACTTCGGAAATATCGCCACGTTCAAACGCCATGAGAATCATTTCATAGGCGCCGCGCGCACCAGTCAAAAATTCGCCCACTGCGAAACTGGGCTCTGCGGATTTCATCGCAGCCAACGCACCGGCGCTTTCTGATCCTTCGGGAACATGATCGGTGATATCCCGATCAGGGCCGCCCTCGATCACCTCAAAATTACGGGATTGTGCAGATTTTGCGGTTTTCACGACTTCGGGCGATTTCTCAAACCCCTCACGCGTGCCAAGAACGGCGCGCAACCGCAGGATCAAAAAGATCGCGATTGCCGCGAGAACCAAAAGGGAAAGAAATGATGAGTTCATGTGAGTCTCAATCCAATTTTGATACAGGCTAATGTTGCCGCAGGGGTTTTAGACTGCGCTTGAGGTTCATATGTAGGGACCGAAGGGGGCCAAGTCCATGAAGCTGGGCGCGGTTTTGCCGACTATCTGCGGGAAAGGCTGAAAAAATGTGGTTATTTGTTCTTTTTCTGGCGATTCCGCTGATTGAGATTGGCTTGTTCATACAAATTGGCGGATTTATTGGGTTATGGCCAACCTTGGCTGTGGTGGTTTTAACGGCAATTTTGGGAACATGGTTGGTCAGATCGCAAGGGTCGCTGGCGCTGTTGCAAATCCGCGCCAGCTTTAACGAATTAAATGACCCAACCGAACCGCTGGCCCATGGGGCCATGATCCTAATTGCGGGCGCCCTGTTGCTGACACCTGGATTTTTCACCGATGCGATTGGATTTTCCTTGTTGGTGCCGACCGTCCGACAATTTTTGATCCTTCACGTCAAATCACGCATAAAAACCACTAGTTTTCAAAGCCGAGCCAATTTTCGTAGCCAATCTGGCACAATCATAGATGAAGATGGCGAGATCTTGGATACAGACCCGCATGGCCCATCGGGATGGACACGGCATTGAGGCTTTTGGATCGGGCTGTTAAGACGCCTTAAAAATTTGCCTTTGGGAGATGAAAGATGGCGAAAAAAGATGCGGATGCCGCGCAGGACAGCGCAGCACAACAACAACCCGTAATGCCGCAAATGAAAATCTTGGGCCAATTCGTGCGAGATTTATCGTTTGAGAACATCGCAGCGCAAAAATCGGTTCAAGGTGCGGGTCAGCCTGACATTCAATTGCGTGTGGCGCTCGATGGCGGAAAGCGGCCCACGGAAAAGCAGTATGACGTCATCGTGAAAGTTACGATTGAAGCAAAAACCAAAGGGGACGCCCCTGAACCAATCTTTCGCGTAGACCTTGATTATGCTGGCATCTTCCACATCGAAAACGTGCCCGAAGAACAGCTCCACCCGTATCTGATGATCGAATGCCCTCGGATGCTTTTCCCGTTCATCCGCCGCATCGTTTCAGACGTCACGCGGGACGGTGGGTATTTGCCGCTGAACCTCGACACAATTGATTTTGTTGCGCTTTATCGCAATGAATTGGCGCGCAAAATGACCGAACAAAAGGCAGATGCCTAAGCGTTAACGCATCCAAACAGCCTTGTCGCCCATCTCGGAGATGAAGTCTTGATGGGCGGCGGTTTCTTCATCCGTCAAGCGCGGCTTAAGGGGTTCTGGCCGTACAGAGGCGCGGCGCATTGGCCGCACAACATCACGATCTTTGTCCTGATCATCTGGAGAGAGGGCAAAATCAGGTTGCTTGCCCCCGATCAACTCGAGATAGACCTCGGCCAAGATTTCCGAATCCAAAAGCGCGCCGTGTTTTTCGCGCATAGAATTATCGACACCAAAACGGCGACATAGGGAATCAAGACTTGCGGGTGATCCAGGGAATTTGCGCCGCGCAATAGCCAGCGTGTCGATCGCCTGATCATTCGGCAAAAGCGGTTTGTTCACCCATCCAAGTTCCGCATTCAAAAACTTCATATCGAAGCTTGCATTGTGAATGACCAGCTTTGCATCACCAACAAAATCCAGAAAATCTTGCGCAATGGCGGCAAAAACTGGTTTATCGGCTAAAAACTCATCGCCCAATCCGTGGACATTAAACGCCTCTTGCGGCATCGCGCGTTCAGGATTGATGTATTGGTGATATGTCTTGCCTGTTGGCAGGTGGTTCCACAATTCAACCGCGCCAATTTCGACAATACGGTGCCCTTCGGACGGCTCAAACCCTGTGGTTTCGGTGTCTAGAACAATCTCGCGCATCACGATGTCCTTGCCGTTAAATCGTTGATCAAATCATGCACGGCTTTGCGCGCACCCTCAAAGCTATTTGTTTCTATGACATAATCCGCGCGGGCAATTTTTTCAGAACTTGGCATCTGGCGTGCAAGAATTCGATCAAAAAGCACAGGATCCATTCCTGCCCGTTCCATGACGCGGGCTTTCTGCGTTTCGGCATCAGTTGTCACAACCAAAACGGCATCCAGCCATTGATCCGCACCTGTTTCATAAAGAAGCGGAATGTCGCAAACAATCAGGGACTGTTCTGCATGGTCGTCAATGAATTCGGCCCGATCTGCAGCCACAAGGGGATAAATAAGTAATTCAAGCCGATTAAGCGCGTTCGGGTCTGTTTTGACCCAATTTTTCAATGCTACGCGATCCACCGCATCATTTTGGATCAACCCCCTATTCAACGCTGAAAGTGATGCCACCGCAGCGCCACCTTTGCCATATAGTTTGGCAACTGTTGCATCGGCATCCCACACAGGAACACCCGCCTCACGAAACATATCTGCGGTGGTGCTTTTGCCCATCCCAATTGAGCCAGTAAGACCAAGAAGAAAACTCATTTTGCCAAAACCGCGCGGCGCAGCTCATCGTTAACAGCGGGCTCTGTTCCAAACCATTTCGCAAAACCAGGCGCGGCTTGGTGCAACAACATGCCCAAACCATCAACCGCGACTGCGCCCATGGTACGCGCTTGTTTTAAGAGATCAGTTTCAAGAGGGGCATAAACGATATCGTTCACAACGGCGTTTTTTGGTAAATTACTCAGATCCACCGCAAGGGGGGGCTGCCCTGTCATGCCTAGGGATGTGGTGTTGACCAGAAGGTTACAATCCCCAAGAAGATTTGGAAGATCTGACACCTCATGCACAGAAACACGATCCCCAAATCGGGCAGATAGGTTTTTCGCGCGGTCAAGATTACGGTTCAGCACCCGCACCTGCGGTGCGCCTGCCTCTAGCAATGCATAGATGACCGCCTTTGCCGCCCCGCCCGCACCAAGAATAACAGCAGCGCCATCTTTCGCATCAAATGCGGGCGCGTTTTGTTGAATATTGGCAAGAAATCCGTGGCCATCTGTATTATCAGCCTCGATTTTGCCATCTTTGTGAAAGGTTAGGGTATTCGCAGCGCCAATTGCACGCGCGCGGTCGGTGACAATATCGGCCAAATCCAAAACAGTTTCTTTATGGGGAATCGTCACATTTGCGCCAACAAACCCCATCCGCGGCATTGCAGCGCAAACCTGTTCTAAGTCACCCGATGTTACATGCAGCGGCACATAATGGCCTGAAATCTGATAGGCCCTCAGCCAAAACCCATGCAACATAGGGGATTTGCTGTGACCAATTGGGTCACCAATAACGGCTGCAAGCGGCACCGATGCTGTCATCTTTCTATAAACCCTCGTAGTGCCAAGAAGTTCAAAACCTCGGTTAATGGCAGGCCCAAAACATCGAAATAGCTGCCCTCGACCCGAGAAAACAGGCGAATGCCCTCGGATTCAAGCATATAAGCGCCAACTGCCTGTGCGATATCGGGCCAATTGCGTGCAAGGTAAGCGTCAAGATAGCTGTCACTAAACTCTGCCATAAACAGACGCACAACACCGATATGGCGCCAAATTGGCTGCGCCTCGTGATAGATCACCGCGGCGGACATAAGTTTGTGCGATTTTCCACGCAGCATCGTCAATTGCGCGCGCGCGTCTTCCATACTATCTGGTTTTGACAGAATATTACCCTCAAATTCCAAAATCTGATCGCACCCAATAACAACAGCATCAGGATTTTTTCGGGCAAGTTTCGCAGCTTTGGCCTCGGCCAATTGATCTACCAAATCGCGCGGCGGGGCACCTTCGGCCGACAATGATGTCTTTAATAACGGTTCATCGATTCGCGCATTTTCTGCGATAAATGACACCCCAGCGTTCTGCAAAAGCTGCTGTCGGACTGCCGATTGGGACGCCAAGATGATTTTTTGCATTGGATAATTCCGTGGGAAGTCTTGGGGATAACCCCTTGGATCAAGTGATGACATAGTCACATGCACCGCTTCAACCACAGGTCATTGTGACGTAGCGGAAAATTATCTGTCAGTTATCCACGGGTGTAATTTCTATCCGAGTGGGTTGGAGAAGATGCAACAAAGACGGACAAATCCCAAAGTTTTCCACAGCTTTGCATTCGTAATTTCTCACTAACTAACTGATATTATTTATTTTTATAGTATTTCGGTTTCTGGGGGTAAATATCATCCCCAACGAAGAGCCTGTTGATAAAATAATGATAAATAAGTTTCCAAGGTTTTGCACTGCTCAACCAAATCATCATCCTATTCTTAAAATTATTATTTTCTTTTTGTAACATCGGCAAAATTCTACGCACCGAGCTGCAGATTGACTTGAGTTCCATCTGTGCGTAGAAGACACGCTTAGGGATCGTCCGATCACTATCCTTCCCAATTGTGAAAAAGCCCTTAAACGCGATGCGTCTCAAGAGGCATATGGAACTCTCATGACAGTTAACTCTCTCAATCTTGCTGATCTAAAGGCAAAATCACCTAAAGATCTTCTGTCTATGGCAGAAGAGCTGGAAATCGAGAACGCCTCGACCATGCGCAAAGGCGACATGATGTTCGCCATTCTCAAAGAGCGCGCAGAAGAAGGGTGGGATGTTTACGGCGATGGTGTGCTGGAAGTTTTGCAAGACGGGTTTGGGTTCTTACGCTCGCCTGAGGCAAATTACCTTCCAGGCCCAGACGATATTTATGTCTCGCCTGACATGATCCGGCAGCATAGCTTGCGCACGGGTGACACGGTCGAGGGTGTGATTGCCGCACCACGCGAGACAGAGAATTATTTTGGCCTGACCAAGGTTTCCAAGATCAATTTTGAAGTGCCAGAAAAGGCACGCCATAAGGTTGCCTTTGATAACCTGACGCCGCTTTATCCTGATGAGCGGTTGAAGATGGAGATCGAAGATCCAACGATCAAGGATCGTTCCGCGCGCATTATTGATTTGGTATCGCCTATCGGTAAAGGCCAGCGTGCCCTGATTGTTGCACCGCCACGCACAGGTAAAACCGTGCTTTTGCAGAACATTGCGCATTCTATCGAAACGAACCACCCAGAATGTTATTTGATTGTTTTGCTGATTGATGAACGCCCCGAGGAAGTGACGGATATGCAGCGGTCAGTGAAGGGTGAGGTTGTATCCTCGACCTTTGACGAACCTGCAACACGTCACGTTGCGGTAGCGGAAATGGTCATCGAAAAAGCAAAACGCCTTGTCGAACATAAGCGCGATGTTGTTATTTTGCTCGACTCTATTACCCGTTTGGGGCGCGCGTATAACACCGTTGTCCCATCATCGGGTAAGGTTTTGACAGGCGGCGTTGACGCGAACGCCCTGCAACGCCCTAAGCGTTTCTTTGGTGCGGCGCGTAACATTGAAGAAGGTGGATCGCTGACAATTATCGCAACCGCCTTGATCGATACAGGTAGCCGCATGGACGAAGTGATCTTTGAAGAATTTAAAGGCACGGGTAACTCGGAAATCGTGTTGGATCGTAAGGTGGCGGATAAGCGCGTCTTCCCAGCTATGGATATTTTGAAATCTGGCACCCGTAAGGAAGACCTGTTGGTCGATAAGGGCGATTTGCAGAAAACCTATGTCTTGCGCCGCATCTTGAACCCAATGGGAACTACAGACGCGATTGAATTCCTGATTTCTAAGTTGAAACAGACCAAAACGAACTCGGAATTTTTCGACTCCATGAACACCTAAGATGTCAGGCTTCATTGCGGATACCATCTTCGCGCTCGCCTCGGCCAATGGTCGGGCGGGCGTTTCCGTTATTCGGGTATCGGGTGCGGAGGCTGTCGATTTATGCTCCAAATTTCTTGGCTGCCTTCCAGACGTTGGTCAATTTAGGCTTCGACCTTTCAAGGATAACGGCCAGATTATTGATCATGTTTTGGCGTTGCGATTTCAGGCGCCACATAGTTTTACAGGCGAAGATGTGATTGAGCTGCATTGCCATGGCAGCCCCGCAGTTGTGAAAGCCGTTCTTGCGGCTTTGTCAGAAACTGGCCGCGCCCGTATGGCCGAACCGGGCGAGTTTACGCGCCGCGCCCTTGAAAATAACAAGCTTGATCTCGCTCAGGTTGAAGGGCTGGGTGATCTGATCAATGCAGAAACAGAGGCGCAAAGACGCCAAGCCAGCCGTGTTTTTTCGGGACATTTGGGAAAGCTGGTTGAAGAGTGGCGGCAGCATTTGTTGCGCGCGACAGCATTGATCGAAGTGACGATTGATTTCGCGGATGAGGAAGTGCCCACTGACGTGACCCCTGAGGTGCAGGGCCTTATCACGCAGGTGGTGCAGAGTTTGGATGTCGAAATTGCAGGCAGTTTGGTGGCTGAACGTATCCGTGACGGGTTTGAGGTCGCTATAATTGGTGCGCCAAACGCGGGGAAATCCACGCTGTTGAACGCTATTTCTGGGCGGGATATTGCGATCACCTCAGAAATCGCGGGAACAACCCGCGATGTGATTGAGGTGCGCCTTGATCTTGGTGGTCTGCCTGTGACGTTACTCGATACTGCTGGCATCCGTGACAGCACAGACACGATTGAATCCATCGGTGTTGAGCGTGCGATCGATCGTGCAAAATCCGCAGATTTGCGGGTTTTTCTGAAATCTAACACAGAGGAACAGCCACCCTTTGATTTAGATGCTGATGATATATCCATATTGGGTAAGGCCGACATGCAGCACGGCGGTGGAATTTCTGTGTCAGGACAGACGGGTCAAGGCGTGGATGAGTTGATCGCGCTAATTTCAGCGCGCTTATCGGATCGCGCCGCGAATGTTGCCACCGCAACCCATATGCGCCATCGCCAAGCGATGCTAGATGCGCGGCAAGGTCTGGATGACGCACGGATTGCCCTTGCAAAAGGCGACAGTCACACAGACATAGCTGCGGAATATGTGCGATATGCTATAAGAAAGCTGGATACGCTGATTGGCCGTGTTGATGTTGAGATGGTCTTGGGCGAAATCTTTTCGCAATTTTGCCTCGGTAAATAAGAATAGCGGAGTGTTTCACGTGAAACATCATGATTTCGATGTTGTGGTGATTGGGGGTGGCCATGCAGGTGCAGAGGCCGCTCATACAGCCGCGCGGGCGGGCGCAAAAACCGCGCTTGTCACATTATCCTTCGATAATATTGGGGTTATGTCCTGTAATCCAGCCATTGGCGGCTTGGGTAAGGGCCATCTGGTGCGTGAGATTGATGCCCTAGGGGGCGTTATGGGTTTGGCTGCGGACCGCTCAGGTATTCAGTTTCGCTTGCTGAATCGCCGAAAAGGCCCCGCGGTTCAGGGCCCGCGCACGCAATCTGACCGCAAACTATACCGTGCTGCGATGCAAGATCTGCTCGCCCGAACCGAGAATTTGACAATTATTAAAGGCGAGGTGGCCGATTTTCTTGGCACTGACGAGGCCGTGTCAGGCGTTGTTTTGGCGGATGGTGCTGAGATTTCAGCGAAATCAGTGGTTTTGACAACAGGCACATTCCTGCGTGGGGTTATCCATATTGGCGACAAAAGCATGCCTGGCGGCCGAATGGGTGACAAGCCTTCGGTTAAATTGGCGGAGCGGATCGACAGTTTTGCCCTGCCACTTGGCCGCTTGAAGACAGGAACGCCGCCACGTTTGGATGGGCGCACGATTAATTGGGATATTTTGGAAACCCAACCCGCGGATGATGATCCTGTCCTATTCTCTTTCCTATCGGATAAGCCACATGTGCGTCAAATTGCGTGCGGTATTACGCATACCAATGAAAAAACGCATGAGATTATCCGCAACAATCTTGGCCGCTCTGCGATGTATGGCGGGCATATCGAGGGGATCGGGCCACGGTATTGCCCCTCTATTGAAGATAAGATTGTGCGCTTTGCCGACAAAACCTCGCATCAAGTGTTCCTTGAGCCTGAAGGTCTACAGGATCACACTATCTATCCAAACGGGATTTCAACCTCGCTTCCCGCTGATGTTCAGGTGGATTATGTTCACTCGATGGTTGGGTTAGAGGCGGTTGAGATCCTTCAATCAGGATATGCGATTGAATATGACTTTGTAGACCCCCGCGCGCTTGGGGCCGATTTGCAGGTTAAGACTGTAAAAAACCTTTATTTCGCAGGCCAAATCAACGGCACAACTGGATATGAAGAGGCGGCCGCACAGGGGTTTGTGGCGGGTGTTAATGCAGCGCGTTCCGCGCAGGGGCGGGATGCCGTGATATTCTCGCGCCGTGAAAGCTATATCGGCGTGATGATTGATGACTTGGTGACCCGCGGTGTCAGCGAACCCTATCGCATGTTCACCTCGCGCGCCGAATTTCGTCTTTCTTTACGCGCGGACAACGCGGATCAGCGTCTTACACCGCTTGGTATTGATCTCGGCACAGTGGACGAGACGCGCAAGCGTTTATTCGAAGATAAGATGGCTCAGATTGACGCCTGCTACACCGTCCTGCGGAACCATAATCTGACGCCATCTGAGGGAAAGAAGCACGGGCTAAATATGAACCAGGATGGTCAGCGCCGCAACGGGGTCGAGCTTTTGGCCTTCCCAGACATAGAATTCTCCGATCTTGAGGCCATTTGGCCCGAAATGATCGACCACAGCGCGGCGACAAAGGCGCAGATTAACCGAGAGGCGCAATATGCCGCCTATATTGAACGCCAAGAACGCGATGTTCAGGCGCTCAAGAGGGACGAGGCGCAATTAATCCCTGAAACCCTTAATTTTATGGAGATCGAGGGGCTATCAACAGAATTGCGGCAGAAATTGACCAAAGTGCAGCCACGCGATTTAGGGCAGGCGAGCCGAATTGATGGCATGACCCCAGCCGCCTTGACATTGATCCTGACAAAACTGCGCCAAATTCAACGGAAATCCGCATGACCGAAAGTGAAGCGCAGGCATATCTTAGCACCTTTGTTTCACGTGAAACATTGGATCGATTGCAGATTTACGTTGATATGTTGGTGAAATGGCAAAAGGCGATCAATTTGGTCGCCCCTGCAACATTACCTGACGCCTGGTCGCGCCATATTGTAGATTCTGCACAAATCTTTCCATTGGCGGCAAAATCCAGTGGAAAATGGCTAGATATGGGCAGTGGCGGCGGTTTTCCTGGATTGGTTTGCGCAATTATTGCAGCAGAAAAATCCCCAGATATCAGCTTTCATTTCATTGAATCCGATTTGCGCAAATGCGCGTTCTTGCGGGATGTCGCGCGTCAGGTCGGGATATCAATAAATGTGATGTCCCGCAGGATCGAAAACGCGCCGCCCCAAAATGCCGACATAATTTCAGCCCGTGCGCTTAGCGATTTGTCCAAGCTTTGCACGCTGTCTTATCGCCATTTAGCAACAGATGGCCAATGTTTGTTTTTAAAGGGCCAATCTGCCCCGCAAGAAATCGACACCGCAAAGGAATCGTGGCAGATGTCGATCAAGACTCATCCGAGCGTAACCAGTGACGACGGTCAAATCATAGAAATAAAGGAATTACGCCGTGTCTGAACGCGCCTCACCACGAATTATCGCGATTGCCAACCAAAAGGGCGGGGTTGGAAAAACAACCACAACAATCAATCTTGGCGCTGCATTGGCCGCAATGGGCAAGCGCGTTTTGCTAATTGACCTTGACCCACAGGGCAACGCTTCGACTGGGTTGGGTGTCGAAGATCGTGATCTCTCAAGCTATGATTTGCTGATTGAGGGCGCGAAACTTGCGGATGTGACCCAGAAAACCAAGGTTGATGGCATTGATGTTGTCCCCGCAACAACCGATCTCAGCTCGGCGGATGTTGAACTCAGCGATAATGAAAAACGTATTGTTCTATTGCGCAATGCGTTTAGCGCGGCGGATTTGCGTGCCTATGATTATGTTTTCATGGATTGCCCGCCATCCTTAAGCCTTCTGACAGTGAACGCTTTGGTCGCTGCGGATTCTGTTTTGGTGCCGCTTCAGGCTGAATTTTTCGCATTGGAAGGTTTGTCACAGCTCATGTTGACCGTGCGCCAAGTGCGTGAAGGTGCAAATTCGGAATTGCGCATCGAAGGTGTGGTTTTGACGATGTATGATTTGCGCAATAACCTTTCAAAATTGGTTGAAGATGATGCACGGCAAACCTTAGGGGAATTGGTTTATGAAACCAAAATCCCGCGCAATGTTCGCCTGTCCGAAGCGCCATCCTTTGCGCAAACTGTTTTGGATTATGATGCAACCTCAACAGGCGCTCTGGCCTATAAGGCGCTTGCAGAAGAAATCGTGGCGCGCCACGATGCGGTAAAGTCGCGCTAGGAGAAGATAATGAGTAAACGGGATAAACGCGGTTTGGGGCGTGGTCTGTCTGCGTTGATGCAAGACATTGATGTCGGGACGAGCCCAGCTGTGAATGCCGCGCCAGCGCAAGATATCGAGGGATCGCAACCCGCCCCAGCGCGCCGTGCGGATACCAAACTGCCGATTGAGCGTATTCGTCCCAATCCCGAACAGCCGCGCCGTAATTTCACCCCAGAAGCACTGGAGGAACTTGCCGCATCGATTAAGGAAAAGGGCATTATTCAGCCCCTTATCGTGCGCGCCGATCCAAACCATGATGGTGATTATCAGATTGTTGCTGGCGAACGCCGCTGGCGCGCTTCGCAAATGGCGCAATTGCATGAATTGCCCGTCATTATTCGGGATTTCACAGATGTTGAGGTTCTCGAGATCGCGATTATCGAGAATATTCAGCGCGCTGATCTCAATTCAATCGAAGAGGCGATGGGGTATCGGCAGCTAATTGATCGTTTTGGCCATACCCAAGAAAAATTGGCTGAGGCGATGGGGAAAAGCCGCAGCCATATTGCAAACTTAATGCGTCTTTTGCAGTTGCCTGATGATGTGCAGGCCATGCTGCGCGAAGGGCGCCTGTCAGCGGGTCACGCGCGTGCCCTGATCACAACGCCCAATGCCTCGGAACTGGCACGCGAGATCATTGCCAAAGGGTTATCGGTGCGCGAGGCGGAAAAACTGGCAAGCGCGGCAGGCGATAAATCTAAATCTCCGCGCTCAACAGCACCAACCAAAGACGCTGATACCCGCGCGATTGAGGCGGATTTGTCAGCCGCCTTGGGGATGAAGGTGGATATCAGTCATGATTCAGGGTCTGGGGCTGGTAAGATCTCAATCAGCTATAAAGATCTCGAAGCCTTGGATGAACTGATGCGCCGTTTGGGGGGCGGGGCCTAGGCCAATAAGCCGCGCAACACGCCATTCAGCACGGGCCGTCCAGACGCAGTGCAACTCAGCCTGTCGCCATTTAGGTCGATTAATCCTAAATCTTTGAATTCATTCAACTTTTCTAAATTAACTGCTATATTTGATAGGTTTTTGATCCGTGCAAGAGATACGCCTTCACTGAGGCGTAACCCCATCATTAACGCCTCAACGGCTTGATCATACGAGGAAATTTCTTCCCGTGCGGTTTCACCTGAACCCGTTCGGTTCACTTGATCCAGCCACAGATTTGGCGAAAGCGGTGTCGCTGTCGCGTATTTCACGCCGCCGAGCGTTAAACGCCCATGGGCCCCAGGCCCTATGCCGAGATAATCGCCGTAGCGCCAATAAACCAAGTTATGCCGAGACTGCGCCAAATCGCTGGCATGGTTGGACACCTCATATGCCGGCAATCCCGCACTATCGCAGAGTTCTTGGGTCACATCATACATATCAACGGCCAAGTCTTCAGTGGGTAGGCCATCGAGCTTGCCGATCTTGGCGCGTGCGCCAAAGGCGGTGCCCTCTTCGATTGTGAGCTGATAGGCGGATAAGTGATCTAACCCTAAAGAGAGGGCGCGGCGCAACTCTGTGCGCCAATTCTCTAGGCTTTGATGCTGCCGCGCATAGATCAAATCAAAACTGACACGGGGAAAGATGCCGCGCGCGATGTCAAAGGCGCGCAAGGCTTCCTCGGCGCTATGTAGGCGACCGAGTGCTTTGAGATCAGCGTCATTGAGGGCTTGGATGCCCATAGACAGTCTCGAAACGCCTGCTTCGTGATACTGTTTAAATCGACTTGCCTCCGCAGAGGTCGGATTGGCCTCTAGGGTAATCTCTAGATCATTTGCCGCGGGCCAGTGCTGTAGAATGCGCGCGATAATGGCGTTGACCAGTTCTCCATCCATCAAAGATGGCGTGCCACCGCCAAAAAACACCGACTTTAGAACGCGCCCTCCGCATTCAGTGGCCAATCGATCAATTTCACTCAGATAGGCATGTTTCCAGCGTGATTGATCAATGGACTGCGATACATGCGAGTTAAAATCGCAATAGGGGCATTTGGCCTGACAGAAGGGCCAGTGGATATAAATCCCAAAGCCGCCATTTTCCCAATCGTCACGCTTGTTCAAACAGGCTCACCAATTTCGCAAATGCGTCAGCGCGGTGACTGATTTTGTTTTTTTCCCAACGATCCATCTCACCAAAGGTGATGTCATAGCCTTCGGGTTGGAAAATCGGGTCATAGCCGTGTCCTTGGTCACCCCGCATTGGCCAAACCACCTGACCCGCCATAACGCCTTCGAATATCTCGTCATGGCCATCGGGCCATGCAAGGACAAGCGTGCAGCAAAACCGCGCAAGGCGTGGATGTGGGGCGTTTGCAGCCTCTAGCTCATCATGGGCGCGCTGCATGGCCATTGCAAAATCGCGCCCGTTCGGGGTTTCGGCCCAATCAGCCGTATAAACCCCAGGTGCATTTCCAAGCGCGTCAATTTCAATACCGCTGTCATCGGCCAAAGCGGGTAGACCTGTTGCCTTGGCTGCAGCATGGGCCTTGATCCGCGCGTTCTCGATAAAAGTTGTGCCTGTTTCTTCGGGTTCAGGCAGATCGTGATCTTTGGCGGATACGGTCTTGATGCCAAATGGGGTCAAAAGCGCCGATATTTCCTCAAGTTTGCCTTGATTATGGGTGGCCACAAGCAAAGTGTTTGAGGTGAATTTCCGCATCACGCAACCGCCGCGTTTTGCGCCAAAACAAGCTCTGCAACGCCTTTCTGAGCAAGTTTTTGCAATTCTGCGAATTCATCCAAGGAAAAAGTCGCTGACTCTGCGCTGGCTTGAATCTCGATCAGCTTACCTGCGCCGGTCATAACAAAGTTACTATCGGTTCCAGCCTCTGAATCTTCGGGATAATCGAGATCAAGAACAGGTTGGCCCGCGTAAATGCCGCAAGAGACGGCGGCAACATTATCCAAAATCGGGTCAGATGTAATGGCGCCAGAGGTAAGCAGCTTGTTCACAGCAAGTCGCAATGCGACCCAACCCCCTGTGATAGAGGCGCAGCGCGTTCCACCATCCGCCTGCATAACATCGCAGTCTATGGTAATTTGACGTTCACCCAACGCGGAGCGGTCCACGCCCGCCCGCAATGCGCGACCAATGAGACGCTGAATTTCCTGTGTGCGGCCCGATTGTTTGCCAACCGCAGCCTCACGCCGCCCCCGCGTATGCGTGGCGCGCGGCAGCATCCCATATTCAGCGGTGACCCATCCCAAACCAGAATTTTTCAAAAATGGCGGCACGCGCTCTTCGATTGTGGCGGAGCACAGAACATGGGTATCGCCGCATTTGATCAAACACGACCCTTCCGCATGGCGCATCACGGCAGTTTCAATAGAAATTTTCCGCATTTCATCTAGGTTTCTGCCTGAAGGACGCATAAATATCTCCTTGTGATCCACCTCTGTGGGATAGTCGCAGTAAAGGGGCAGTTGCAAGCAGGATTGACCATCTGCGGCCCATGCGGGGAAATTAGGTGATGATTTGGGGCTGAAGAATGAGTGAAACATCACAAATTCTCGCTGAGTTGAACGAGAGATCGCGCGAAGTTTTTCGCCGCGTGGTCGAGGGCTATCTTTCCACTGGTGAGCCCGTTGGATCACGCAGCCTGACCCGCAACATGACCGAACAGATTTCAGCCGCCACTATCCGAAATGTGATGCAGGACTTGGAATATCTCGGCCTGCTCGACAGCCCCCATATTTCGGCGGGGCGTGTTCCAACCCATTTGGGACTGCGCATGTTCGTGGATGGGTTGCTTGAGGTTACCGAACTCGGCGAAGACGACAAAACCCACCTTGATGCGACAGCGCAAAGCAATTCCGACACGGTTTCAACGGCTTTGGATCGGATTGGCAAGGCATTGTCGGGCATCACCCATGGCGCCAGTTTGGTGCTTGCCCCGAAACACGAGGCGCCGATCAAACATGTTGAGTTTGTATCCCTCTCAACCGAAAAAGCCCTTGTTGTTTTGGTGTTCGCCGATGGCCATGTTGAAAATCGGCTATTCACCCCACCGCCTGGATTGACGCCAAGTGCGATGCGCGAGGCTGCGAATTTTGTGAACGCATGGGCAGAAGGCCGCACCGTTACAGATTTGCGCGCGGTGATGGAGCAAGAGGTCAAAACACGCCGCCGCGAGATTGATGAAATTGCAAAATCCCTAATTGAACAGGGTTTGGCGATTTGGGAAAATTCTGGTCATCGGGGCGAGCGCCTCATTGTTCGCGGGCGGGCGAATCTGTTGGACAATGCGCCAGAAATTGCAGATCTCGAACGGATCAAATCCTTGTTTGATGATCTCGAACGCAAGCGCGACATCGCGGAATTTCTTGATTTGACCGATCGCGGCGATGGTGTGCGCATTTTTATTGGGTCTGAGAACAAGTTATTCTCACTTACGGGTTCCTCTTTGGTTGTCTCTCCCTATATGAACTCGGAACGGAAAATTATCGGCGCTGTGGGCGTGATTGGGCCAACGCGCATCAATTACGGTCGGATCGTGCCGATTGTGGATTACACGGCACAGTTGGTTGGGAAATTAATCTCTGATCGTGCATAAGAGGTGAAAGATGGCAGAGCCACAGGAAGAGCAATTCCTTGATGATATTGACGCGCCTGAGGAAGATATCGACCTTGCCGAAGGCATTGGCGAAGATGTTGATACCAGCCCCGAAGGCGTTATTGCTGCGCTGGCTGAGGAGCGGGATCAGCTGCGCGATCGTTTGTTGCGCGTCATGGCGGATTCCGAAAATCTGCGCAAACGTGCCGAGCGGGATCGCCGCGAAGCCGAGCATTATGGCGGCACCCGTCTCGCCCGCGATTTGTTGCCTGTTTATGACAACCTCAACCGCGCTTTATCGGCTGTTGGCGATGAGCAACGTGATGTTGCGGGCAGCGTGATCGAAGGTATTGAGCTGACCTTGCGCGAGCTTTTGAATGTTTTCTCAAAACATGGCGTGACAGTCGTGAAACCCGAAGAGGGTGACCAATTCGACCCGCAAATGCATCAGGCGATGTTTGAGGCCCCCGTTCCAGGCGCGACAGCGGGCCAGATCATTCAGGTTATGACCGAAGGATTCCTGCTGCATGATCGCCTTTTGCGGCCTGCGCAGGTGGGTGTGTCATCGACACCGAAATCCTAATCTTTAATCAACGCCTTTAGGTCGTAAATCAAATCAAGCGCCTCGCGCGCCGTCATCTCATCTGGATGCACGGCGTGCAGGCGATCCTCAAGCGGGGATGATTTGGGGGCCTGTGGCGCAGGCTGTGCGGTAAAGAGCGGCAAATCATCAATCAGCGATTTCTGCGCGCCGCCCTCACGATCATTCTTTTCCAGTTTCTTCAAAACTTCTTCGGCGCGATGGATCACCGCAGGCGGCAATCCTGCAAGTTTCGCGACCTGAACCCCATAGGATCGATCCGCGGCGCCTTCGCGTAATTCGTGAAGAAAGACAATCTCACCTTCAAATTCTTTGACCGCCACGGTTGCATTGCGCGCGCCCGATAGGGTGCCCGCAAGCGCGGTTAATTCGTGGTAATGGGTCGCAAACAGCGCGCGGCACTTATTAACATCATGTAGAAATTCCAACGTGGCCCATGCGATCGACAGCCCGTCATAGGTGGCTGTCCCGCGCCCAATTTCATCAAGGATAACTAAGGCGCGATGATCGGCTTGGTTCAAAATTGCGGCTGTTTCCACCATCTCGACCATGAAGGTCGACCTGCCGCGCGCAAGATCATCAGAGGCCCCAACCCGACTGAAAACTTGGCTGACCAACCCCAGTTTTGCCAATCTGGCAGGCACGAAACCGCCCATTTGAGCCAAAATCACAATCAACGCGTTTTGCCGCAAATAGGTTGATTTACCCGCCATATTGGGGCCAGTCAGTAATTGTATGGCGGCAGCATCACTCTGCGGGGATAGCGCGCAGTCATTTGGAACAAAGCGATCTTTGCTGCCGCGAAGCGCGTCCTCAACCACGGGATGGCGACCTGCGACAATATCAAAATCGCGATCTTTTGTGATCTCTGGTCGCGCCCAATCTTGTGCCCGCGCGATATGTGCCAAGGCCAGATAAAAATCCGCTGATGCGAGGGCAAATGCGGCACGCATGACGGGATCAAACTGTGCTAAAATCTCGTGGCGCAGCGCCTCAAAGATTTGCTTTTCAATCTCAATCGCCCGCGCGCCAGAATTAAGGATCTTTGTTTCCAGTTCTGACAAGTCGACTGTGGTAAAGCGCACCGCATTGGCCGTGGTTTGGCGATGGATAAACTGCTCGGACAGGGGGGCAGATAGCATCTTTTCCGCGTGGGTGGCGGTCGTTTCTATGAAATAGCCAAGCACATTGTTGTGTTTGATCTTAAGGGATGGAATGCCTGTCGTGCTAATATAGTCGGCTTGCATTTTTGCGACAATTCCACGCCCCTCATCCCGAAGGGCGCGCATTTCATCTAGCTCAGGGTGATAGCCTGACGCAACAAATCCCCCATCGCGGGCGAGTAAAGGCGGCTCCTCAATCAGGGCATCTGTCAGCAGCCCAATCAGGGGTTCATGACCGACCAGATCAGTCGCTAAATTGCGCCATAACGAGGAAAGCTCTATCCCGCCAAGCTGAGCTGCCACCTCCTGCGCTTGGCGCAGACCCGAACGGATTGCGGCCAAATCCCGTGGACTGGCCCGATCCAAGGACAGGCGCGACAGCGCGCGTTCCATGTCAGGAACTTTCCGTAAAATCTCGCGCAGTCTATCCGAAATCGAAGAATTCGACAGCGCGAAGGTCACCGCATCATGTCGGGCTGTGATTTCATCAAAATCTGTGGACGGGGCGGAAAGGCGTCGCTCCAACAAACGCCCACCTGCGCTGGTCACAGTTTTGTCGAGCACGGCCAAAAGACTGCCTTTGCGCCCGCCCGATAGCGATTGTGTAATTTCCAAATTTTTTCGCGTTGCGGCATCAATCAACATCACCCGCGTCAAAGATTGCCGCTGTGGCCGTTGCAAGCGGGGCAGATTGCCTTTTTGCGTGATGTCCAAATAATCGACCACCGCCCCCATGGCGGAGAGATCAGGACGTTCAAACTGGCCAAAGGCCTCTAGGCTGTCGACTTTGAACAAATCGGTGAGCCGTGTTTCTGCGGATCTGCTGTCAAAGCTTGACGGTGCAAGGCATGTCACGCTTGCGCCTGTTTCTTTGATTAAGGCAATGCGGCTAGGATCAAGGTTTTCCGAGATAAGAATTTCGCGCGGTGCAAGGCGTGCCAATTCTGGGCCAAGCCGCGCGGGGGTTACAGGCATCACCCAAAACCCCCCAGTCGACATATCGCACCATGCAAGTGCGGCTGATCCGTCCCGTGATTCAAAATAAGCCGTTAGATAATTGTGACGCCGCGCGTCCAGCAGGCTGTCTTCGGTCAAAGTGCCCGGGGTGACAACGCGCACAACATCGCGCTTAACAACCGATTTTGACCCGCGCTTTTTCGCCTCGGCGGGGTCTTCGAGCTGTTCACAGACGGCAACGCGAAATCCTTTGCGGATCAATGTCAGCAAATAGTTCTCAGCGGCATGGACGGGGACACCGCACATAGGAATGTCTTCGCCCAGATGTTGGCCGCGCTTTGTTAGGGCGATGTCCAATGCCTCGGCGGCGGCGACAGCATCATCAAAAAACATCTCATAGAAATCGCCCATGCGGTAAAACAATAACGCATCCGCGTGGCGGGCTTTCACCTCAAGATATTGCGCCATCATTGGCGTGACTTGGCCTGTCATTCCTGCCCCCTTCTTTGGGCTTACCCTACTGTCTCTGTGGCATTGTTTGAAGGGACAAAAGAGATGCGTTGTCGCCACGGTCAAGGGATTGTAAACCGAATGAAAGAGGAGGCGAATTTATGGCAAATAAACCAAAGGTCACGCGTGAAGAGGCTTTGGCCTATCACTTGGAACCCCGCCCTGGGAAAATTGACATTTCCGCGTCAACGGCGATGTCGACCCAACGGGATCTCAGCCTTGCCTATTCGCCAGGTGTGGCCGTTCCCTGTGAGGTGATCGCACAAAACCCCGAAACCGCATATGATTATACGACCAAGGGCAATCTGGTTGCCGTGATCTCAAACGGGACAGCCGTTCTAGGTCTTGGAAATCTAGGCGCACTCGCCTCAAAGCCCGTGATGGAAGGTAAAGCGGTCTTGTTCAAACGCTTTGCCGATATCAACTCGATTGATATCGAGCTTGCCACGGAAGATGTCGATGAATTCGTGAACGCCGTGCGTCTGATGGGGCCCACCTTTGGCGGGATTAATCTTGAGGATATCAAGGCCCCCGAATGTTTCATGATTGAACAGCGTCTCAAGGAAGAAATGGATATTCCCGTCTTTCATGATGACCAACACGGAACAGCGGTGATCTGTGCGGCGGGTTTGATCAACGCGCTGCATTTGACGGGCAAAAAAATCGAAGATGTCCGTATCGTTTTAAACGGTGCGGGCGCGGCAGGGATCGCTTGCCTTGAGCTGCTGAAATCCATGGGGGCGCAGCATCAGAATTGTATTATTTGCGACACGAAAGGTGTGGTTTACCAAGGCCGCACCGAAGGGATGAACCAGTGGAAATCGGCCCATGCGGTGAAAACCGATTTGCGCAGTCTTGAAGACGCGATGCGCGGCGCTGATGTTTTTCTTGGTGTTTCGGCAAAAGGGGCGGTCACGCAAGACATGGTCAAATCCATGGCCGAAAACCCTGTGATTTTCGCCATGGCAAATCCTGATCCAGAAATCACGCCAGAAGAAGCCCACGAGGTGCGCCCGGATGCGATCGTGGCCACAGGGCGCAGTGATTACCCCAATCAGGTGAATAACGTTCTTGGTTTCCCGTATTTGTTCCGCGGTGCATTGGATATTCACGCCCGCGCCATCAATGATGAAATGAAAATCGCCTGTGCGCGCGCCTTGGCCGAACTTGCGCGCGAAGATGTGCCTGATGAAGTCGCAATGGCCTATGGTGAAAAGCTGTCTTTTGGCCGCGATTACATCATTCCAACACCTTTTGATCCGCGATTGATCTATACAATTCCGCCCGCTGTTGCGCGCGCGGGTATGGATACGGGCGCAGCGCGGCGGCCAATCTTGGATCTCGATGCCTATGCCAATGATTTGCAGGCGCGGATGGATCCGACCTCCTCCATCATGCAGGGCATTTATGCCCGCGCCCGTAATGCGCAGGCGCGTATGATTTTTGCCGAAGGGGATGATATTCGCGTCTTGCGCGCCGCGGTGGCCTATCAGCGCAATGGTTTGGGCAAGGCATTGGTCGTTGGGCGTGAGGCTGATGTCGCGGAAAAACTCTCAGCGGCGGGTTTGGCGGATGCTGTGTGCGAGCTTGAGATCGTGAATGCCGCAAAAACGCGCCACTTAGATGCCTATAAAGATTTCCTTTACAACCGCCTGCAACGTAAAGGCTTTGATCGGCATGACATCCATCGTCTGGCCGCGCGGGATCGTCATGTGTTCTCGGCTTTGATGCTTGCACATGGGCATGGGGATGGTCTGGTCACAGGGGCCACGCGAAAATCCGCGCATGTTTTGGGCTTGATCAACCATGTTTTTGACGCCTCCGCCAAGGATGGCGCGGTGGGTATCACGGTGCTAATGCATAAGGGCCGTGTTGTTTTGGTGGGCGACACGCTTGTCCATGAATGGCCCGAAGCCGAGGATCTGGCCCTGATTGCCAAGCGCGGTGCAAATGTTGCGCGTATCTTGGGCCTTGAGCCGCGTGTCGCTTTTGTCAGTTTTTCAACATTCGGCTACCCTGTCTCTGAGCGCGCGGTGAAAATGGGGGATGCCCCTGCGACTTTGGCGCGCGAGGGGGTCGATTTCGAATTTGATGGTGAAATGGCGGTGGATGTTGCGCTTAATCGGGACGCGATGCAGCAATATCCATTCTGTAAACTCTCTGGCCCTGCCAATGTTTTGGTTGTTCCTGCGCGTCACTCCGCCTCGATTTCCGTGAAGTTGATGCAAGAAATGGCGGGGGCTACGGTCATTGGCCCGATTTTGACAGGGCCAGATCGGCCTGTGCAAATTTGTTCAACTGTTTCCACCGCCAATGACATTTTGAATATGGCTGTCATGGCGGCTTGCGAAATCGGAAAATAACAAAAACCCCCGCAACAGCGGGGGTTTATATTAGCTTTTCAGATCATCGAAAAAGCTTTTGACCTTGTCGAAAAAGCCTGACGCGTGGGGGTTATTTCCCTTATTCAGGCTTTCCTCGAATTTCCGAAGCAGGTCTTTTTGCTCGGAATTCAAGTTCACAGGCGTCTCAAGCGCCAATTCGATATACATATCACCTGTGCCATTGCCGCGAAGTGCGGGCATACCTTTGCCGCGCAAACGCATTTGGCGACCAGATTGGGCGCCTTCGGCCACCTTCACGCGGCTGCGTCCGCCATCAATGCAAGGAACCTCGACATCGCCACCCAAGGCAGCGGTGACCATCGACACGGGCACGCGGCAGTAAAGATCAACGCCATCGCGTTTGAAAATTGGGTGTTCGGCGACTTCGATAAAAATATAAAGATCACCCGCTGGCCCGCCGCGCAGACCTGCTTCGCCCTCGCCCGAGCGCCGAATGCGTGTTCCTGTTTCAACACCAGGGGGCACTTTGATGGAAAGATGACGATCTTTTTGTTCGCGACCCGCGCCCCCGCATGATCGACAGGGGTTTTTCACAATTTGACCCACGCCTGAACAGGTGGGGCAAGTGCGTTCCACAGTGAAAAAGCCTTGTTGCGCGCGGACTTTGCCCATGCCCGAACAAGTGGGGCAAGTGACGGGTTCAGATCCGCCCTCTGACCCGCTGCCAGAGCAGCTTGAACACGTTACGGCTGTGGGAACGGTAATCTCGCGGCTGAAACCCGCATAGGCTTCTTCCAAGGTGATCCGCATATTATAGCGCAGATCAGAGCCGCGCGTGCTGCGCTGACGCCCACCGCGGCCACCGCCGCCGCCCATGAAATCGCCAAAAAGGTCTTCGAAGACATCCGAAAAGGCGCTGGCGAAATCCCCGCCTGCGTGAGGGCCGCCCGCACGGGGTCCGCCTGCCATACCGCCATCAAACGCCGCGTGACCAAAACGATCATAAGCCGCTTTTTTATCGGCATCTTTCAGAACTTCGTAGGCTTCATTCGCTTCTTTGAACTGCGCTTCCGCATTCGGATTGTCAGAATTGCGGTCGGGGTGCAGTTCTTTCGCCTTTTGACGATAGGCTTTCTTGATTTCTTCAGGCGAAGCGCCACGCGCCACACCCAAAACATCGTAATAATCGCGCTTCGACATCGGTAGACACCCTTTTCTTAACGCATAGACCAGCCAAGGCGCACCCCAGCTGGTCTATCGGGATCAAATTTCCCGATTAGGAGCGCTTTCTGTCGTCCAGATCTTCGAAATCGGCATCTACGATGTCATCATCGACACCAGATGGCTCATCACCGCCTTCGCCATCCTCGGCTTGGGCTTTGTAAATCGCCTCGCCAAGTTTCATCGCGGCTTCGGTCACGTTTTGGATGCCAGATTTGATCTTGCCCGCATCATCGGTCGCGATCTGTTCTTCCAAGTTTTTGATGGCCAACTCGATTGCTTCGACTGTGGTCGGATCAACCTTGTCGGAGTGTTCTTCCAAGGATTTCTGGGTCGAGTGGATCAGGCTTTCCGCTTGGTTCTTGGTCTCTACTAATTCCTTGCGCTGCTTATCGGCATCAGAGTTTTCCTCAGCCTCTTTGATCATGCGATCAATATCCTCATCGCTGAGGCCACCCGATGCTTGGATGGTGATCTTTTGCTCTTTGCCTGTGCCTTTGTCTTTCGCAGAAACCGAGACAATCCCGTTCGCGTCAATGTCAAAGGTCACTTCGATTTGTGGCATGCCGCGCGGTGCTGGTGGGATATTTTCCAGATTGAACTGGCCCAACATTTTGTTGTCAGCGGCCATTTCCCGCTCGCCTTGGAAGACGCGGATTGTCACCGCATTTTGATTGTCCTCAGCGGTCGAGAAAATCTGGCTTTTCTTGGTTGGGATGGTCGTGTTGCGGTCGATCAGACGGGTAAAGACGCCGCCCAAGGTTTCAATCCCAAGGCTTAGTGGGGTGACGTCCAGAAGAACAACATCCTTCACATCGCCCTGCAAAACGCCCGCTTGAATGGCCGCGCCCATGGCTACAACCTCATCAGGGTTCACGCCTTTATGAGGTTCCTTGCCAAAGAAGTTAGACACTTCTTCGATTACCTTAGGCATACGGGTCATGCCGCCGACCAAAACCACCTCGTCAATATCGCCTTTTGAGAGGCCCGCATCTTTCAACGCAGCTTGACATGGTTTCAGCGAGCGTTTGATCAGATCACCCACAAGGCTTTCCAATTTCGCGCGGGTCAGTTTCAGCACAAGGTGCAAGGGCTGGCCGTTTGACCCCATCGAGATGAACGGTTGGTTGATCTCGGTCTGGGTCGAAGAGGAAAGCTCGATCTTTGCTTTCTCCGCCGCTTCCTTGAGACGCTGAAGCGCCATTTTGTCTTGCGTCAGATCGACATTGTTTTCTTTTTTGAATTCCTGCGCGAGGTAATTCACAATCGCCATGTCGAAATCTTCACCGCCAAGGAACGTGTCCCCATTGGTGGATTTTACCTCAAACAGGCCATCGTCAATCTCAAGAATTGTGATGTCGAATGTGCCGCCACCAAGGTCATAGACCGCGATGGTCTTGGTGTCTTTTTTGTCCAACCCATAGGCCAATGCGGCCGCTGTTGGTTCGTTGATGATGCGCAGCACCTCAAGGCCTGCGATTTTACCCGCGTCTTTGGTCGCCTGACGCTGTGCATCGTTGAAATAGGCAGGAACGGTGATCACGGCCTGCGTCACATCTTCGCCCAGATAATTCTCGGCGGTTTCCTTCATCTTGGTCAGGATTTGTGCAGAAATTTGGCTGGGGCTGAATTTCTCGCCCTTTACCTCGACCCATGCGTCACCATTGCCGCCGTCAATGATATTGTAGGGAACAAGGTTCTTGTCCTTTTCCACTTCAGCATCGGTCAAACGACGCCCGATCAGACGTTTTACAGCAAAAATTGTGTTTTCAGGATTGGTAACAGCTTGGCGCTTTGCCGATTGACCCACCAGACGTTCGTCATCGGTGTAGCCAACAATCGATGGGGTGGTGCGCGCGCCTTCAGCGTTCTCAATCACGCGCGGTTGCGCGCCGTCCATAATCGCAACACAGGAGTTTGTGGTGCCGAGGTCAATGCCAATTACTTTAGCCATCTTTTCTGGTCCCTTTTCTTCAAGCGAACATGCGGCAACGGCCCGATCTCGGCTCCGTCACTGCTTATGTATAGGCCGTTCAGAACAGCCTGTTTCGGTGGCTATATAGGCAGGCACATCGCCCCCTGCAAGCAGCGCAACGCTAGGAATTTGGGAAAGATCACAAGGAATTCTACGAAATTCTTGGCTAGCGCTCCATATCCCACAACATTGAGGCCCGCTTGGTTGTGAAAAACTCAGCCATCAGGCCAACAATCAACAGGCCACAGGCCACATAAAGCGGCTTTCCAGTTGTGGAAGGTCACCGTGCCGCTGAACGTGTGCAGCGCGAATAAAATCACCAAGAGCGAAATGGTTTGCACGTAAAATGCCGAGATCAGTGAGGATGCAATCGCCACAATTGGATTCATCGGCCCATGTTGCATCAGGGATGAGGTGCCGCCTTCTGCGGCTGAGACAGCAGCCACCGCGCGGATATGGCAGAGGTATAAATAAATCCCTGACAAGAGATACATCATGAAATCGCCGCGCAGTTTCGCTTCGCGCGCGCCGATGAAATAGAACATCAGATAAAATCCGCCGACAAACATGCCCGCCTGTATTATGCTGGTCATGATGGCCCAAACGGCGTTGCGGTGCGATGAACGCACCTTTTGAACCGAGGCGTGATAGGTCACTTCAAGCATGGAAAAGAGGCTACGCCTCATCGTGTTCGTTTGTCACGCTTCAAACATGGATGCTGGCCTTGATCCATAGATGTCGGTTTGTTTGGCAAGATATATATGATCTACTTGCCCCATCCAACTAGATTAGGATAACCGCAAACGGCCATTTAAGGCAATCTGGTTAAGGAAATTGTTACAAAATGGATTTTGACAAGATCGAGCGCGTGTTTCGAAGCCTGGCCTTGGGGGCAGGCGAAAAAATCATGGAGGTTTATGCCTCGGATGATTTTGGTGTTGAAAGCAAATCAGATGACAGTCCCGTAACCCGCGCTGATCAGGCGGCGGATGCCTATATCTCTGCGGGTCTGCGCGCAGCCTTTCCCGATCTTGCGCTTGTGACCGAAGAACAGGCTGAAACCCATCGGCAATCCTTGCGGGATTTCATCGTTGTTGACCCGCTTGATGGCACAAAGGAATTTGTGCAGCGCCGTGGGGATTTTACGGTCAACATTGCCCTTGTTTTGGATGGTCGCCCTCAGCGTGGTGTTGTTTATGCGCCCGCGAAGCAGCGATTGTTTTACACACGTGCGGATGGCCAATCGGTTGAGGAATTTACGCCCTTTAACTACGATGAAATTGGCCCGCAGAAATTGCTTTCCGTGGCAGAGGCCGACAATAGCGCCTTGCGCGTTGTTGCCTCGAAATCACATCGCGATGCCGCCACGGATGCCTATATCAGTGCCTATGAAATTTCAGATTTGCGCAGCGCAGGCTCATCCTTGAAATTCTGTTTGGTTGCTTCGGGTGAGGCAGATTTCTATCCGCGTCTTGGCCGCACGATGGAGTGGGATACGGCCGCGGGCGATGCAATTTTGCGCGGTGCGGGCGGCCAGATGGTGGAGTTTTCAACCCATCAGGAATTTACCTATGGCAAGGCAGGTTTTGAGAATAGCTTCTTCATCGCCTATGCCCCAACCGTGGAGTTGATCGAGCCATGAGCGTCATTTGTGTAATACCCGCGCGGTATCAATCCTCACGCTATCCGGGCAAACCCTTGGTGCAGTTGCGCGGGGTTTCGGGCAAATCTATGAGCCTGATTGAACGCAGTTGGCGCGCCGCTTGTGCCGTAAGCGGTTTTGACGCGGTCTATGTAGCCACGGATGATGATCGTATTCGAGACGCGGCCCAAGGTTTTGGCGCGCAGGTTGTGATGACCTCGTCCGATTGTGTGAATGGGACGGAGCGCTGCGCAGAGGCCCTCAATAATCTTGGACAAAATGTTGAGATGGTGGTGAACCTTCAGGGGGATGCGCCGCTGACGCCTGCATGGTTCTTGGAGGAGTTGATCACAGGCCTGCGCGCTGATCCGTCTGCGGACATTGCTACGCCCGTTTTGCGCTGTGATGGTGAAACCCTGGCCGCATTCAAAGCGGATCGTAAGGCAGGCCGCGTTGGCGGAACCACGGCCGTTTTTGGCAGCGCGCACCAAGCACTTTATTTTTCAAAGGAAGTGATCCCCTACACCACGGGTATTTCTGAGGACGCCGAAGAAACCCCCGTCTTTCATCATGTGGGTGTTTACGCTTATCGCCCCGAGGCGCTATTGGCCTATCCGACATGGCCGACAGGGCCGCTAGAGACACTTGAGGGGTTAGAACAATTGCGCTTCCTCGAGTCCGGTCGCCGTGTGTTATGTGTCGAGGTCGAAGCACAAGGGCGCAAATTCTGGGAATTGAACAACCCTGAAGATGTGTCACGGATCGAAGCCATGCTTGCGGAGATGGGCCAAGAATGAGCCAGCCGCGCGTCAGCGTGATCGTGGTCAGCCACGGACGCCCTGATCTTTTGTGTCGCGCCGCGCTGTCTGTATTTCATCAAAACCACCGCCCTGTGGAATTGATCAGGCCTCCGTTCTGCTCAATCCCTGCGATCCAATTTCGCTTTCCGAGATATACACGACCGAAATTGAGGATGTCTGCGCCGAGGCCTATCGGCGCGACTATGTCAGTTTTGGATTTGGGTCTTGGGCCTAGGCCGCTTGGCTTTCTACGCCGCCTGTCAATAACGTGTGCAGTGTCATTGGGTCAGAATTTGCCCGCAATTTTTCGCAAAGTTCCGCATCTCGCAATGTGCGCGACACGCGCGCCAGCGCCTTGAGGTGATCCACGCCCGTATCGGCAGGCGCAAACAGCGCAAAGACCAGATCAACAGGCTGTCTGTCTGCGGAATCAAAGTTGACGGGACGTTCAAGACGGAAAAATACGCCTGTGATTTTCGCGAGCGCTGACAAACGCGCATGGGGCAAGGCCACGCCATGCCCCACGCCTGTTGGCCCTAGGCTTTCACGCTCCTGCAGAGCTTCGAAAATTTCCGAGGCGCTGACGTCAAGCAAACCCTCAGCCACATCTGCAAGAGATTGCAGAAGCCGCTTTTTGCTTGTTACATCAGAAACAACCTTCACGCCTTGCGGCTCAAGGAGCATCGAAAGTTCCATTCGCGTGTATTCCTTACCCGTCAGGGTCTTTATTTCGGTCTAGCGGGGATCAATCCAGCCGATATTTCCGTCTTCGCGGCGATAGACGATGTTTACGCCTGCGCTCGCTTCGTTTCGGAATACCAAGACAGGGGCGCCCGCCAATTCCATCTGCATTACCGCCTCACCCACAGAGAGCGAAGGGATTTTAGTTTCGGTTTCTGCGATGATGATGGGCTGCAATGTGTCATCCGCATCATCTTCGTCTTTGTCTGTTGACGCGAGGATATACGAGGCCGCAGCGAAATGTTCAACGGGTTCTGCGCGTTCGCGGTGATGATCTTTCAATCTGCGCTTGTATCGGCGCAGTTGCTTTTCCATTTTCTCACAGCACTTATCAAAGGCCGCGTAGATTTCTGTATCGCTGCCCTTGGCAGATGCGCTGAGTCCAGTGGAAAGGTGAACATTGGATTCGCATATGAACTCATGTCCACTTTTTGAGAAAACGACATGTGAATCCGTTGGTCTTTCAGCATATTTTGCAACTGCCGCGCCAAGCCCGTCTTTCACATATGTTTGGAGTGCTTCGCCAATATCGATTTGTTTCCCACTGATTTGATAGCGCATGTTACCTCCATTACGTAAAGATAGCGTTGAAGCGAGGCTGCAACGCTACACTATAAAAGAAGATGTCAGGGATACCGCCTGCCCAAATCTATTTCTGCCTGCGGTCAGCAGCGCGACAGGAAAGAAGAGGGTGTTGGCTCTGTCAAACATCACCCCTATTTGGTGACGAATCCCCGCCATCTGTCAACGTAAAGCAGAAGACGATCAGCCGATTTTGAAATTTTGGCCCAAATAGACGCGGCGCACATTCTCGTCTTGCACGACATCTTTGGAGGTGCCGCTCATTAAGATTTTGCCGTCATGCAGGATATAGGCGCGATCCACAATTTGCAGCGTCTCACGCACATTATGGTCGGTGATCAAAACACCAATGCCGCGCGTTTTGAGATCGGCAACAAGGCTGCGGATATCGTTCACGGCAATCGGATCAACGCCTGCGAAGGGCTCATCCAGCAACACATAGCGCGGATTTGATGCCAAGCAGCGCGCGATCTCCACCCGCCGCCGTTCCCCACCTGACAAGGATAGGGCGGGCGCGCGGCGCAAATGTTCAATCGAGAAATCGCTCAGCAAATCTTCAAGCCGCTTGCGCCGTGTTACGGCGTCTTTCTCGGATATCTCCAAGATTGATAGAATATTTGCCTCAACCGATAGGCCGCGGAAAATCGACATTTCCTGTGGCAAATATCCGATGCCCGCCCGTGCGCGGCGATACATTGGCAACCGCGTCACATCGTGGCCATCCAACATTACTTTGCCACCATCAGGCGTGACCAAGCCCGCGATTGCATAGAAACTTGTGGTTTTGCCCGACCCGTTTGGCCCAAGCAAGGCCACGACCTCGCCTCTGCGCAATTCCATGGAAACATCACGAATGACGGGTCTGCGGCGATAGCTTTTGCGGAGGTTTGAAACGATCAAACCCGCTGCGCCCTCTTCGACCTTTAATGACACCCGCTTTGCCATGACTTACTGGTTTGCCCCCTGCAAAGTTGTGCGCACACGCCCATCCACCGTGCCTTGCCCCGTGGCAATATCCAGTAGCATCCGCTCGCCCGCAATAACACCGCTTTGTTGACTGACCAAAACATTGCCAACCATTTCCATTTCGTTGCGAGCTACGAAATAGGTGGCGGTTTCAGCCTCGGCCGCGTCCACACCGCGGGTAATCAAAACCCCACCTAGCGCTTGCACTTGGTCGATATCGTTTTGACCGCCGGTTTCGGCATTGGTTTGATAGAGGACGTAGATTTCAGCCGCAGAGATGCGCAAATCGCCCTGCACAGCAATCACATTGCCGCGAAATATTGCATTTCCGTTAGTGTCATCGACCTCAAGACTGTCGGAGACAACTTCGATTGGGGCGCTGCTGTCATGCGGGGTGCCGCCAAAGCCAACTTGTGTCTGCGACTGCGCAGGCAGGCCTATGGCCATCAAGAAAATAGCGATGAAGAATTGCCGCATATGCCCCCCTATTTCCCTTCGTATAGCAGCCGCACGCCACCCTGAAAATGCACAACCTGATGATCTGACGGGCCAGTGATTGCCATTTGCCCCGCTTCAAGGCGAATCCCGTCCGATGTGATCAAAACCGCCGCGGGCGCGATAATGTCACCAGATGCGGCATTTATAGATAATTCCTCAGTATCTAGCCTATAGCCTTCGGGTGATGTTGCAACAATATTTCCAGTTAATCGTGTGTCAGAGCTTTGGCTATTCCATAAGGCTTGATCAGCCGTGATTTGATCGCGCGCGCCCGTTAACCGCGTTATTTCTGCCGTTACATTGGTGGCAAGAATTTGATTGGCATCTGGGTCAATGGGCTCGGTGGAAGACGCGATCAACTCCAACTGCCGCCCAGATCCGGTAACCATTGTAAAGCGGGGGTTGGTCATGCCTTGTTGACCCAATTGGCCATCGGCGTTTCGCGCGGCAAGAGGCAAAGCTTGGTTCGGATCGGGGCGCCCCGAAAACAGAAACATCAAAGACAACACCAGCAAAGCCGCAAGCGGAAGAACCAGCTTGCTGAATGTTATGATCTGAGAATAGGTGGCACCTTGGGGCATGGGGTTGGATCAATGCGCAAAGATGTCAATCTCTGGCCATCCCGCCAAATCAAGCTTGGCACGGGTTGGCAGGAAATCAAAACAGGCCTGCGCCATCTCTTGGCGGTTCTCACGGGCGAGCATGGCATCAAGTGTATCTTTGATCTGGTGCAGATAAAGCACATCCGAGGCCGCGTAATCTTTTTGGGCATCGGTTAAATGGCTTGCCCCCCAATCGGAGGTTTGTTGATATTTTGACACATCCACGCCAATCAATTCTTGGGCGAGGTTCTTCAGCCCGTGCCGATCTGTGAAGGTGCGCACCAGTTTTGAGGCGATCTTTGTGCAATAGACAGGGGCGGCCAAAGCACCAAAGCGATGATACATCGCCGCGATATCGAAACGCCCAAAATGAAATAATTTCAGTGTGTTCGGATCCGTCAAAAGTGCGCAAAGATTTGGGGCTGCTGTTTGATCTTGGGTGATCTGCACCAGATGCGCGTTTCCATCCCCGTCAGACAATTGCACCAAACACAGGCGGTCACGATGTGGGTTTAACCCCATTGTCTCACAATCAATCGCCACAATCGGCCCCAGTTTCAGGCCGTCAGGAAGGTCGCCGAGATAAGTATGGATGGTCACGTGTCTAGCCTTTCACGGGCGGATATGGTGATGCCCTCTTCCGGCCATCTTCGCCCATTTTCCATCTGATTACGAATAAAAATTGGGTATAGGCGGTGCCCATTGGGGTCAAGGCAATGATCTGTGAATTTATGCCCAGTGATGCAGGGGTTAAAGGCTGAGGAAGATGAACGCGATATAGCCAGCACGGAATTCGGCAATCTCCGCCAACTTGCCCACAATCTAGGAATTGCGATTGTCGTGGTGCATCACAATCGGAAGTCTACAGGCATGGAGACATCACCGATTGAAATGATTTTGGGGTCAACAGGCATTTCGGCCACCGTAGAAACGATTATGGTTCTGCAACGTCAGAAAGGCACACAGGACATCAACATGGTCCTCACGGGGAAAGATATCGAGGAGCAGGAGTTGACGTTCAAATGGACTGCGCAGGGCTATCAAGCGGCAGGTGTATCGGTCGAAGCCGCACTCGGCGATACGCAGCGCGCCGTATTAAACGTCATACGTGAGCGACCTCGCTGCACGCAGCACTTCATCGCAGAAGAAATCAGCCGTGATAAATCGCAAGTGTCCAAGGCTGTCGGGCGGCTAATTGAATGCGATTTGGTTCAGCGATTGGATGATGGGACGCTGGCGCCTAGCAACTAGCTTATCAACTCTATCAACCCTATCAACTGAAGTGGACAAGGTTGAGAGGGTTGACAGCTTGCAGAGTGTCTTCACTCTACACTGCTGCCGATTAGAACCTCAGCTCTACGCCTAGGTTACCCGTTGAGCGGCGTGCGTTGCCAATCTCATCCACGGCAATGCGGAAGTTGATGCTGCTTACTTCTTCGGTCCAAAAGCCGGGGAAACGCTGGTGACTGGTCTTACCCGCTGGCCGCAGTGGGAGTATCGGTTGGTACGGGGAGGACCATTTCCACACAGAACATTCCATCCACGTTCTGCAAAGTGATCTCTCCGCCGTGATCGCGCATGACCGCCGCCGCGATGGGCAGGCCAAGGCCGGAGCCCGTGCTCGGCCCGACCTGACTGAATCGGCCGAGTGCCCGTTCGAAATCCTCTGGTGCGATGCCCTTCCCATTATCTTGGACACTAATCCGCAGGGTTGCGCGATCGCATGCCGCGAACATGCGCAGTGAGGTCAGGTCGGAGCCACCGTGGAGCAGCGCGTTGTTCAAAACATTCAGAACGGCCTGTTCCACCATCACCGGATCGCCGCGCAGGATGCACGCCCCGTGCGGCAGTTCAGCCTCGAACGTGACGCTGATTCCTGCGACGGCCCCGCGCATCTTTGCGGCAACGCCTTGCAGAAGGTCTATCGCGTCAAATCTCTCTTCGGTGCATTTGGATGAACCCGCCTTCAAACGCTCGAGCGTCAAAAGACTATCGGTCAGGTGTCCGATATCCTTCACCGCATCGCGCAAATCCGCGATTCGCTCCTTTGCGGTCGCATGGTCTTTGGTATTTGCAACCGCATCTGTCAGCGCAATGACCCCCGCGATCGGATTCCTCAGCTGATGCGAGGCATCCGAAATAAAGGTATCCTTGTCCCGCATGGATTGAGAGAGCTCATCCAGCAGATTGTTGAAACGCGCGACAATGCCCGAAACCTCTTGTGGAATGCTTCGCTTGATCGGCGATAGGTCGTCCACTGATCTTCGGGCAATGGCGCTCTCGAGGCTCAACAGGGGGGCAAGGCCATGTCTGATACCAAACCACACGATAATCACTAATGCGCCAATGAGCGTTGTGATGATACCAAAGACGGGTATTGTTCGCGTTCGGACGAATCCATCCCTGACCCCGGTGGATTGCCAGACAGTAAAAGTGAACAACCCGGAAACCCCATCTACAGACGCCAGTTGCGTTAGCCGCAGGGCGCGAACCTCTTCGGATAGATAAACTGCGTCATAATACTGCCCCAAACTGCCACTGTCGGGCCTCGGTGGAACAGGCGGTGTAGCATACCCCGTTACGAATACGCCATCAGGGGCGTAGACGTGATAAAACACTGACCCGCCAGATGTATCCCGTAAGAGATCACGGGTCTCACGGCTTAGTGCGTCGCCACCTGTAACGGCTATATCCCGCGAAATCGCCAGCGCCGTCGACATCAAAGACCGGTCAAATCGTTCCGCTGCATTGCGCTGCGCATCCAAATACGCCCACGCCCCCACGACAATAGACACGCCGGTAAGTGGGATCAGAATGATAGCCGTCAAACGTGCCCTAAGCGAAAGGCTTTTGCTCATGCTGCGACCTGCATGCAATATCCGAGACCGCGCTTGACTGTGATTTTGACACCAAAGCGCTGTAGACGCTTTCGAAGGCGCGAAACATAGACTTCGACCACAGGTTCATCCATATCGGCACCGGTGCCATAGAGACTATCCAGTAATACTTGTTTTGAGACGATCCGCCCGTCTGCCAACAATAACCGTTCAAACAAAGCAACTTCGCGACGGGGCACATTAAGAGGGCCGTCCGGCCCTGAAATTGTCCGCGCGGACCGATCATAAGTAAGGCCGCCGATCTTAGAAGATTGACCTGCGCTGTCTGTCACGCGACGCGACAACGCACGAATACGCGCACCGAATTCGTCCATCTCGAAGGGTTTGCTCAGGTAATCATCAGCGCCTGCATCCAACCCCTGCACCTTGTCCTGCAGATCCGACCGTGCAGTCAGTATAAGCACAGGCCGAGTATCGCCCCGCTGGCGCATCCGCCGCAAGACGGTCAGGCCATCCTTATTGGGCAGATTGATGTCGAGCACAACGATATCCGCCCCGTCATTTTGCAAGAAAAGGTCTGCCTCCTCCCCATCGTGCAGCATGTCCACGGCATGGCCGGCATCCTCAAGATGATAACGCAACCCTTTCGCCACAGAGATGTTATCTTCAACAAGTACAATACGCATTAAATCCAGCCTTATTCTGAATCTTGCAAATGCAAGGTTCGTGCAAGGATGGCATTGTAGTCTGTCACGATCAAGGAGGCATGGGAGGCCTTCTGATTCTTTAGATCAGACCAAGCCGGTCTGACATTTGGGAGGAAAACATGCTAAAGAAATCACTTGGCGCTCTGGCGTTGACAACAGCCTTGGTCGCGACGCAATCGGCTGCCGACGGTCATCAGATTGACCTTTCCGGCAAGACAGTTGAATGGATCATCCCGTTCTCTGAAACCGGCGGGTCGGCCAAATGGGCGAACTTTTATGCACCGCTTCTGTCCGAGGCCCTGCCCGGAAACCCCACCGTGGTTGTAACCTTCATCCCCGGCGCAGGCTCCACCAAGGGCGCGAATGCGTTTCAGGAAATGGAATATGAAGATGGCACGACGATCTTCGGGTCCTCTGGCTCCACACAGTTCCCCTACCTGCTGAGCGATCCACGCGTCCGTTATGAATACAGCGACTGGAATGTCGTTTTGGCCTCTGGCACTGGCGGTGTCGCCTATCTGCCGCCCGAATTGCATGCGCAACTGGGTGAGGGCGGCGACGCGTCTGCCCTTGCGGGCGAAGACTTCATCTACGGATCGCAGGGTGCGACCCGTCTGGACCTCGTGCCGCTTCTGGCATGGGAAATGCTGGGCCTGCAGGTTGAGCCTGTCTTTGGTATCGAAGGGCGCGGCGATGGACGTCTGATGTTCGAACGTGGCGAAGCCAACATCGATTATCAGACATCGTCCTCCTTCCTATCCGGCGTCACACCGCTGGTCGAGGCTGGAACCGCGACACCATGGTTCTCGTTCGGCGCATTGGACGAAAACGGCAACATCGTGCGCGACCCGACCTTCCCCGACATGCCGAGCTTCAAGGAAGTCTGTGAAGCAACCCCGGCATGCGAAACCGAAGGCGATCAATGGGATGCCTGGAAAGCCTTCTTCATCGCCGGTTTCCCGGCGCAGAAGATGGTCTTCTTGCCCGCAGGCGCACCTGAGGAAGCGGTGAACACCTACACCGAAGCTTTTGCGGCCATTCAGCAGCGTGACGATTTCGCTGAAATTTCTCAGGCCCGTCTTGGCGTCTACCCACAGCTGACGGGCGCCGCCGCACAGACTGCTCTGGAGAACGCCACGGATGTACCGCAAGAAGCCAAAGACTTCGTGATCAACTGGCTGAGCGACCGCTACGGCGTCGTTCTTCAGTAAACACCAAATGCCCCGTCCGTGACGCATCAAGGGCGGGGCTTTCCTTTTCTTTTCAGATGAAATGGGGGCTACGATGGAGGTCTTTGCGACGGCTTTGCCGGCGTTGAATGACGCGTTTGCAATGATCTTGCAGCCGCATGTGATCGGGTTTCTGGTCCTCGGCGTGGTCATGGGTCTCTGTATCGGCGTGTTCCCCGGTTTAGGCGGAATCGCAGGGCTGTCACTGCTGCTGCCGTTCATGTTCGGCATGGAACCTGTCACGGGCCTTGCCCTGATGATCGGGATGGTCGCGGTGGTTCCGACCTCTGACACATTTGCGTCCGTCTTGATGGGCATACCCGGATCATCGGCGTCACAGGCAACGGTGCTGGATGGCTTTCCTATGGCCAAGAAGGGGCTGGCGGCGCAGGCTTTGTCGGCGGCCTTTGCCTCTTCGCTTTTTGGTGGCCTCGTGGGGGCGGCCTTTCTGACGGTGTTCATCCTCGCCGCGCGGCCCATTGTTTTGCTGTTTCAGACGCCCGAACTCTTGATGATCACGATTTTCGGGCTGTCGATGGTGGGCATTCTTGCGGGCCGCATCGCACTGAAAGGTCTTGTTGCCGCCTGTCTTGGCGTTCTTGTGGGCACCATTGGCGAGGGCGCAAGCTCTGGCGCGCTCCGGATGTCGACCTTTGACACACCCTACCTTATGGACGGCCTGAAGCTGGTCATCGTGGGCCTTGGCACCTTTGCCATCCCGGAAATCGTGGCCCTCTTGCGCCGCGACAAGGCGATTTCGGACCGCGCGCCTTTGGGCGGCGGATGGATGGCCGGGGTCAAGGATTGGTGGGCCAACAAGTGGCTGTCTATGCGCTGTTCGCTGATCGGCGTAGTCGTGGGCGTCATTCCGGGCCTTGGCGGGTCTGTCGTGGACTGGATCGCTTATGGCCACACCGTACAGACCGCCAAGGACAAATCGCAGTTCGGCTCTGGCGATGTGCGCGGCGTGATCGGGCCCGAAAGCTCCAACAACGCCAAAGAAGGCGGGGGACTGGTGCCGACGCTGCTGTTCGGCATCCCCGGATCAGGCTCGATGGCGATCTTCATCTCTGCCGTGGCCCTGCTGGGTACGGGCTCGATCGAGGTTGGGCCGTCCATGCTCAAGAACAACCTTGACTTCACCTATGCGATTGTCTGGCTGCTCGCGCTGGCCAACGTCGTGGGCACCCTGATCTGCATCGCGGCCTCTGGCGGCATTGCGAAACTGACGGAGATCCGTTTTGTACTCCTTGCGCCGTTCCTGTTCATGATCATCGCTTTCGCGGCCTTCCAGTCGCGGCAGGAAATCTGGGATCTGGTGGCGCTTTTCGGGATTGGCCTGCTGGGCATTCTGATGCGCCGGTTCGACTGGTCGCGGCCCGCCTTCCTCATTGGTTTCGTGCTGTCGGCCCCGGCAGAACGGTACACCAATCAGGCCTATCAGATCGCAGCGAGCCGGTTCCGGCGTGGGTTCGACGAAGGGATCGACTACATTTTCAGCCCTATCGTGATCGTGCTTATTATCATCACGCTGCTGTCCGTCGTCGTAGGCCTGCGTCAGGCCAAGAACATTCAGGCCGAAGGGGCAGTTACTTCGGGATCCAAACGTGCGCCACTGATCTTTCTGCTCGCTGTCACCAGCTACATCGCACTGGCTTACTGGAACTCTGCAATTATTCCGGACTACGCCCGCATGGACCGCGTCTTCCCGGTCTTTGTGGCCACCGTCGCCCTGATTGGCTGTGCGCTCTTGCTGGTCCAGATGATGCGCGCGGACGAAACCAGCGCTGTCTTCGCGGACCGCGAAGCCGAAGAGGACGAGGAAAATGTCCAAGGCCTGTGGTCCACCCTCGGATGGTTTGCAACTCTGCTGGCCTTGTCGGCATTGCTGGGCTTCATCCTCGCGCTGGCGGTGTTCCTGCTGCTGTTTATCCGCGTCCGCGCGGGAAAAAGCTGGGGCTTTGCCGCGATTTACACGGCTGCAGGCATTGCCTTCATTTGCGCCATGGCTTGGACGCTGAACCGTGACTTCCCACCGGGCCTGCTCCAATCCTACGTGGATCTGCCGTGGCCCCTGACCTGAGGCGCAGAATATGACTCAAACCGCGATCCCCTTTTTGTTCATGCGCGGCGGAACGTCCCGTGGTCCCTATCTGAACCGCGCGGACCTGCCCGAAGACCGCGACACGCTCGCCCGCGTGCTGGTTGCGATGGTTGGCTCTGGCCATCCGTTGAATATCGACGGGATCGGGGGTGGCAATGCCGTTACGACCAAGATCGCCATGCTGTCGCGGTCTGACGACGACTGGGCCGATATCGATTATTTCTTCGCACAAGTGAGTGTCGAGGACGGGACGGTCGATTTCAAACCGACCTGTGGGAATATCCTGTCCGGCGTGGGGCCAGCTGCGGTTGAGATGGGCCTCATGCCGGCTCAGGATGGTGAAACCACCGTCAACATTCGCGCCGTGAATACGGGCGCACGGATAACCGCGAAGGTTCAAACGCCTGGAGGCATCGTCGCCTACGCGGGTGATGCCGCGATCGATGGCGTCCCCGGAACGGCTGCCCCAGTCGCGCTCCAATTCATGGATACGATTGGTGGGGCAACGGGGGCATTTCTTCCAACGGGCAACTTGATCGACACATTCGACGGCGTGGACGTAACCTGCATGGATGTGGCCATGCCGATGGTGATCGCCAAGGCGGAAAGCTTCGGACTTACCGGATATGAAAGCGCAGAGGCCCTGAACGACAACGCTGATTTCTTCGCGGCGATGGAGGCTGTGCGCATCAAGGCCGGTGAGGCGATGGGCATCAAGGATGTCGCACATTCCGTGACACCCAAATTTGGTCTGCTGGCCCCGGCCCGGGATGGCGGCACTGTAGCCACCCGGTACTTTATGCCGTGGAAAACCCACCCGACGATGGCCGTCACGGGCGCGCAGTGTCTTGCGTCTTGCTTGCTGACCCCGGGCACCGTGGCCGAGGGCGTGGCGGCGCGGTCCAATGGCCGCCCCGCGACGGTGACGCTAGAACATGCGAGCGGACAGATCGACGTGCTGGTGGATTACGACCTGACCGCCGACGGGATCAACCTGCGGTCAGCCGGATTGGTCCGAACCGCAAGACTGTTGGCGCGGGGGGAGGTCATGGTCCCTGCTAAAGCGTGGACGCGATGAAGGTCCATATCCTCGACGATTGGTTCGACACGCTGCGGGGCTTGCCCTGTTTCGCAAAACTGGACGGGCACGATGTCACGGTCTGGACGGATCACGAACCGGATGTCTTTAAACTTGCCGACCGGTTGCAAGAGGCTGAGGCACTGGTGCTCTTTCGCGAACGCACCAAAATCACGGCAGACCTGCTGGAGCGATTGCCGAACCTAAAGATGATCAGCCAACGCAGCGTCTATCCGCACATCGATGTGGAGGCCTGCACTGACAATGGTGTCATGCTCTGCTCCAATATGTCAGGAGGCGGCCCTAACTACGCAGCCGCTGAACTGACGCTGGCCCTTATGCTGGCCAGCTACCGGCAGATCCCACAACAGGTCGCCTCGACCCGCGCGGGAGAGTGGCAAATGGGCGTCGGGCGGACGTTGCGCGGTCGGACCTTGGGCCTTTATGGGTATGGCCGCATCGCGCAGGCCGTTGCGGGCTATGCCGATGCCATCGGGATGAAGGTTCAATGGTGGGCCTCAGACGACGGGCGCGCCCGGGCCGCGGCGGACGGCCGGACAGTGGCCGCCAGCAGAGACGCCTTCTTTGCAACCTCTGATATCGTCAGCCTGCATATTCGTCTGAAACCTGCCACCCGCGGCCTTGTTACGGCCCAAGACCTTTCTGCGATGGCGCCGCGCAGCTTGCTGGTCAACACCTCTCGATCCGGCTTGATCGAACAAGGTGCGCTGGAAGCCGAAATCGCGCGAAACCGGATTTATGCCGCTGTCGATGTTTTTGATGAGGAACCCTTGCGGGACACCACGCATCCTTTGCTGACTCACCCGAACGTGTTGCCGACGCCCCATATCGGGTTTGTGACAGAGGATGAATTTGACCACCAATTCAGTGATATCTTCGATCAGGTCAACGCCTTCGCTGATGGCGATCCGATCCATGTGATCAATCCGGGCGTGGCTGGCTGAACATCCTGGCAGCGATGGGTGCGCCTACGATGACTGTTACCATCCGCAAGACATGGTGCGCGATGACGAAGGCCACATCGGCGCCAGCAATCAGCGCCAAAACCGTCATCTCTGCCTGACCGCCCGGCGCGAAGGACAAAAGGGTCTCCATCGGGGGGGCGAGTGCGAAGAGGTTAATGACCTCGACGAACAGCGCGGAAAGCACCAGCAGAATGACGCAGAACCCCAACGCAGCCGCCATATCGCGACGCACCTCCTCGCCGGTCACGCCGGAGTATTTGGTGCCGACCGTCATGCCGATAAAGAATTGCGCGGCCCAGATTGCCTCAGCCGGTGGGCGGTGCTGCAAGGCTCCCGTCAGGGCCAGAATGCCGGAAAGGACCATCGGTCCCAGAATAGACGCACCGAACAAGCCGACACGCTTGGCAATCTGCCAGCCCGCAAGCCCCGCGACGACCATAAGCGCCAATTGCGACCAGGGTAGTGTCGCCGCAGGCGCACCCGGCGGGTTGCTGAGGTCAACACCCCAATAGTCTTTCAGAATAAAGGGCAATGCGACCACGATCACCATGACGCGCGTGGCATGGATCAGCGAGATCGCTCGGACATCACCGCCCGCCTCTTCACCAAAGAGAAGCATATCCTGCAACCCGCCCGGCATCGCCGAATAATAGCTGGTCGCGAAATCAAATCCCCAGAGCCTCTGGAAATAAGGGACCCCCACAAGTCCGATCAGAGCGACCATGATCGGCACAAAAATCAGCGTCGTCCACATCCCCGCAAGGCTGACCACAAGAGCCACGGTAAATGTCGCCCCGACGGCCACACCAAGGATCGACCGCATGGCGTTGTTCAGAAAAGAGATGCTCTTCATCTGCACGCCACACAGAGCCGCCACCAGACAGGCGGTGATCGGCCCAAGCAGCCACGGCAGCGGCAGACCAGCGACGTGAAAAACCGCAACGCCGGAGGCGGCCATCGCGTATGTCACGGCACGGCGCATCATCCCCGCATCACTTTTAGACGATAGCGCAAAGAGGTCTGCAAATGCGCCTCTGCGGCTGCCCCCGCCGCCTCGATATCGCTTGCACCGATGGCATCAAGAATAGCGTTGTGCTGACGGACCACCGTCGCAATCCGATCGGCATCGGCCAGTGTCGTCGGCCCCAGCAGCAAAAGTGCGTTGTTCATCGCCCGCGCAGCATCCATCAGGAACCGATTGCGTGCGGCCAGATAAATCGCCCGGTGAAAGGCGTGATTGATGACAGCGGCCTGCGCGCCACCTTGCGCCAATTCCGCGATCTCGTCATTAAGTCCGGCCATCTCATCCACTTCAGCCTCACTTGCGTGTTTCGCTGCCATCTCTGCCGCCGTGCGTTCCAGCACAAGGCGCATCTCATAAAGTTCGACGACCTCAGTTTGGCCCAAGGTTCGAATCACAGCGCCGACGCGCGGGCGATGTTCGACGATGTTTTCCGCCTCAAGCCGCCGCAATGCTTCGCGCACAGGGGTGCGGGACAGGTTCAGCCTCTCGGAAATCTCGATCTCGCGCAAACGGTCACCGGGTTGATAAACACCCGCCTCAATCGCGCCCATCAGCTTTGAAAAGGCGAGATCACCCGACGAGATATCGCTTGGAGTATCAGGCATTTCAGATGAGCTTTCCATGTTGTATCCCCTGGGATACAATATCCTCTAAAGAGGAGAATCAGAAATGTCAAAGCGTGTCATCGTTGTTGGTTCCGGAAATGCGGCGCTCTGTGCCGGTATCGCGGCGCTAGAAGGCGGCGCAGAGGTGTTGATGCTGGAAAAGGCCGACGAAACGCTGGCCGGGGGAAACACGAAATACACCGCTGGCGCGATGCGCTTTGCCTATGAC